>Ga0187851_10000069_pt1 | contig 95343 bp, 79 predicted proteins | sample June2016WEW_6_10_FD_132997 | JGI IMG/M metagenome (GOLD analysis project Ga0187851, IMG submission 132997) | Peatland microbial communities from SPRUCE experiment site at the Marcell Experimental Forest, Minnesota, USA - June2016WEW_6_10 | ecosystem: Environmental > Terrestrial > Soil >... | reverse complement strand
TGTTTTGGACCGTACGTGGAGCCAATGCCATCATTGCCCTCCGCTGCTGTAAGCTCAGCGGCAGATTCGAGGACTATTGGGAGGCCAGACGGGCCTAACCCTCACTTTAAAGTCGCGCACCCCATCGTGAATCCAAATCTCTTTTGTTTTTGCGAATCGCGTCCCGCGACGGACCTCTGTTCACGTTCTCATGTTTACGGTCCGCCGCGTTACTCCCCCATCACCTTCACGATCACGCGCTTATCGCGCTGCCCATCGAACTCGGCGTAGAAAATTCGCTGCCAGGTGCCCAAGTCGAGCTTGCCCGCAGTGATGGGCACAATCACCTCATGATGGATCAGCAACGCCTTCAAGTGCGAATCGCCGTTGTCTTCGCCAGTCTCATGGTGCTTGTAGTTCTTGCGAAACGGGGCCAGATGTTCCAGCCACTGATCGATATCTTCGATCAGGCCGCTCTCGTTGTCGTTGACGTAAACTCCCGCCGTGATGTGCATCGCCGAAACCAAAACCATCCCCTCCTTCACTCCGCTCTTATGCACGATCTCTTCCACCTGGGGCGTGATGTGCACGTACGCTCGATGGCTCTTGGTATGAAACTTCAAATACTCGGTCGCAACTTTCATTTTCACCTCGCTCTAAGAAAAGTTTAACCGAGCAGCCCGCGCACTTTCGGACAATTACTTCGGTTACGCGCTCTTGTACCGGGGATTGCAGAAAATCTCTCGCGCCTGCGCCATACTCCACTTGTTGGAGGAGGTTTCAGTGCCGTTTCGTCTGGATTATTTGTCTTGCATTCTCACCGTCGCGTCGACCATTCTCTTAGGCAAGCGTTGCTGGGAGGGCTGGATTCTCGCCGGCATCAACAGCGTAATCGTCTGCGTGATCGGATTCCGCACCGCGCAATTCGGCTTCATTCCGGCGAACGTGTTTTGCATTGCACTCTACGCCGTCAACCTCCGCTCTTGGCGCAAACCCGTGACCCGCTAATCGCACTCGGCTTCGCGACATAAGCCGAGAGCCTGTGGAGAAAAGTTTCTAGGGCTGGTTTTGAAAGGGCGCGAGATTTCTCTTCTGTCAAGATTCGTCAATAGATCCGCTGCTGAATCCCAGACGCCTTCACATCTCGCAACGATTCTCCACCCAATCGCATCCATCTTAAGTAGAGAGTTAGTTAGGAGAAAGTGATGCCAAGAAAGGTAAGAATCACGTCCGCTTTTGTCGCGATAATGTTTTTGCTCGTCTGCACGGCTGGCCAATTATTCGCCCACGCCCAATCGGATGCGCCGCCTCCGGGCCCGCCGCCCGACCAGGCTGGCGCGCAGAATCAAGCTCCGCCGCCTTCTTACACGCCCGAGCAATTGGATAAGCTGGTCGCCCGCGTCGCACTCTATCCCGACTCGCTGCTGGCGCAGGTTCTGGCCGCGGCATCCTATTCCGACCAGATTCCCGACGCCGCCAAGTGGGCCGACGAACACCATTACCTAACCGGCGACGATCTGGCCAAAGCTATCACCGACGATCATCTGGACTACGATCCCAGCGTGCAAGCCGTGCTGCCTTTTCCCTCGGTCTTGGACATGATGGCCTCGGATATGGATTGGACGCGAAGCCTGGGCGACGCTTTTCTGGCCCAGAAACAAGATGTGATGGATGCCGTGCAGCGCGAGCGCCAGAAAGCGAAGGACTTCGGCTATTTGCGTAGCAATGATCGCATCGTGGTGAGCGGCGGGCCTTACATCACGATCGATCCTGTAGACCCGGCGTTCATTGTGGTGCCGGCCTACGATCCGGCGATCGTCTTCTGGCCGCCGCGCCCCGGCTTTTTCGTGGGCGGAGCCATCGGCTTCGGCTTCGGCATTAACCTCGGCTTCGCCTTCCGGCCCTGGGGATGGGGCTATACCCGCTTCAACTGGGGCGCCCACGCCGTCTTCATCAACAACGCGCCTTGGGGACGGACCTGGGTCAACCGCGGCTACTACGCGCATCCCTACGCCGGCGTGCATCGCTGGGGACCCGGTCCCCGCGTGGAAAGCCACCGGCAAATCGGACGCAGCGAAGAAGAACGGCGCGCCGCGCGCGAAGGCCGCGCCCGCCCAGAGGAGCGCCACCATCGCTGAGGCCCTGAAAGGGCGCGCGCATTCAACGCGCCCTTCAACCGACCAGGCTGGAGCAGGACATATGGCTCTGCGTTGAAGCTCTATCAAGCGTCCGGCTTTAGCCAAATGCGGGACCTCATCCCATTTCAACAGAACCGTACCGGTTTACGTGCATGCAATGCCGGAAGCAAGTACACTCCGTCGCGCCAATAGGCGCTACGACGTCGGCGCATCAGGCTCATCCGCTTTGCACTGATGCTGGGCGAACTGAAGTTTCAATTCCTCCACAGCTCCGCCCACGCGCTTCAACACTTCGAGAGACACTCTGAATTCGCGATTGCAAGCGGTGCAGGTCGCAATCGCCGGCGTGGTTCCCAGCCATTTGAGGACGCGCAGGTTGCGTTTCGCCATTCCGCCAATGTTAACCGAAAAATCCCCTCAAAAATAACGTGCAGCCAATCGCGTTTTCGCGCATAATTCCTTGCTCTGCCATGGATACCCTGCCAAACGATCTCGAAGCCATGCGGCGGATTCTCGCCGAACTCACCGCCCGTGTCTATCGCATCGAGCAGACTCTCCGCATCGACTCCGTTCCCCAGCCTCAACCTCGCGCCTTCGAGCCCGCCGCCCCAGCCGCAACACCCTCCCAGCCCGCCACCGTCGCAGCGCCACCACCTCCGCCGGTTCCACCGCCGCTTAAGACTGCGCCCCACCCCAAGCCCGACGCCGATATCGAGTCCCGCATCGGCTCGCACATTCTCAACCGCATCGGCATCGCCGCGCTCTTGATCGGAATTTCTTACTTCCTCAAGTTTGCCTTCGACAACAACTGGATCGGCCCCGCCGGGCGCATAACCATCGGCCTGCTCGCCGGAATCGCGGTCGTCCTCTGGAGCGAACGCTTCAGATCCAAGGGCTATCAGGCGTTTTCGTATTCCCTAAAAGCGGTTGGTATCGGAGCCCTCTATCTTTCTCTGTGGGCAGCCTTTCAGCTCTACAACCTGATTCCCAGCGGCGCCGCATTCTTCATGATGCTGGTCGTCACGGCCGCCACAGCCGCCATGGCGTGGGCGCAGGACGCCCAGCTTCTCGCCGCCTTCGCTCTCACTGGCGGCTTCACCACCCCGCTTCTGCTATCGACGGGACAGAATCATGAGTTGGCCCTCTTCGCCTACGTCGCCTTGCTCGATGTGTCGACCCTCCTGCTGATCCTATGCAAGCCCTGGCGACCGCTTTTAGTCATGGCTTACGCGGGCACGCTGCTGCTCTACATCGGTTGGTATTCCACCTTTTACACGCGCGATCAAATCGGCCTCACCCTCATCTTCGCCACAATCTTTTTCGCCATCTTCGCCATCGCGCCCCTGCTCGCACGCCAACCGGAAACTGAATCTTCGCTCTTTGCCTCGGTTCCCGCCGCTCTCGCATTCGTGAACGCGGTAGTTTATTTCCTGCAGACCTACGCCATGGTCCAGGAAGTCGACAAGACCTATATGGCGTGGTTCGCGTTGGTTCTCGCCGCCATCTACATCCTGCTCAGCCGTTGGGTGCAATTCAGAAACACAAATCCCGCCGCTCAGCCCACCCTGCACTTCTTGCATCTGGCCGTAGCCATGGGCTTCATCACGATTGCGATTCCCATTCGCCTCGACGCCCACTGGATCACCATCGGCTGGTTCGTCGAAGCGGGAGTGCTGCTTTGGGTAGCCGATCGCGTCGAGTCTGACTTACTGAACGCCTTCGCCCTGGCCACGCTCGCTCTGGGTGTCGCGCGCCTGCTGCTGATCGATAATTTCTCCACCACGCAGCTCATCTTCAACTTGCGCATGGCCACCTACGCTGTGGCCGTCGCGGTTTTGGGCGCGGTCGCATGGTACGCGGCGCGCCGCACCGACGAAGCCGCGCGTACGGTAGCCGCGGTCGCGGTCGTGGCGTTGAATATTCTTGCCCTGACCGCGCTCAGCCATGAAATCTCCGACTACTATTCCCGCCAGATAAGGGATCTTCGCCTGCCCTACAATCGCTGGAATTCTGCCTACGCGCTGGAGTTGCGCCGCGTCCAGATCGCCCGCGACTTCACCTTCTCCGCTCTCTGGATGGCCTACGGAGCCATGCTGATGGTCATCGGCTTCCTGCGCCGCTCCGCCTTCGTGCGTTGGCAGGCTTTGCTGCTCATCGCTCTTACCATAGTCAAGGTCTTCGTCGTCGACGTTTCGCAACTCGATCGCGGTTACCGCATCGTGAGCTTCATCGTTCTCGGCGTGCTCCTGTTGGCCATTTCCTTCGTCTATCAGCGCGACTGGCTGCAACTGTCGGTTAACAAAAAAGAGCACGCCGAGCAGACGCCGGCCAGCCTATGAAAATCGGAGCGCTTCTCGCCTCGCTCCTCGCTCTCGCAGCGCCCGATCCGTCCCGCCCCGCACTCTCTAACTTCACCAACATGCGCGAGATAAAAGTCGAACAACCGAACCAGCAAAACTTCTTCATCGTCGATCAGGAACTCTGGACCCACTCCCGCCCCGATCTCGGCGACATTCGCGTCTACGACGGCGACGGCCCGGTCCAGTACTATCTCTCCGAACAGCGCGCCGAAATCTCCTCCGAGGAAGTTGACGCAAAGATTCTTAACCTAGGCACGGTCTCCGGCCACACCGAGTTCGATCTCGATGCCGAAAATATTCCGGCCTACGATCGCATCCGCCTGCGCCTCGAGGCCAAAGATTTCGTCATCTCCGCTTCCGCCGCCGGCTCCAACGCGCTCGGGCACGAGCCTTACAGCCAGTTGCCGGCTTCGACCTTATACGACTTCACCAGCGAGCAGTTGGGATCCAATTTCGCTTTGAAGCTGCCGCCATCAAGTTTTCGTTATCTTCACATCAAACTATCGAAGGGAATTCTTCCAAGCCAGGTCAAAGGCGCGGCGATCTCGAATCGCCGCGAGCAGCAGGCCTCCTGGACCACCGCTGGTTCCTGCTCGCCACTGCAGCAGAAGCCACGCGATACAGTGATCGCCTGCGACGTGCCGGCAAAGGTTCCGCTGAACCGCATTCTGTTTCAAATCGCCCCCGGCCAGATTAACTTCCGCCGCAAGGTAGTTGTGCAGAATGCAAAAGGAGAAGAAGAAGCCCAGGGTGAGATTAGCCGCGTAAAGATTAACCGCGCCGGCGCGCTCGTCACCGCGGAAGATTTGGCAATCCCTGTGTCCGGCTCGGGTGGCGCAATCGTTCTCAATATCGACAACGAAGATAATCCGCCGCTCGAAATTACAGCCGTCCAGCCCCTCTCACTCGAACGCAGGATTTACTTTGATCCGCAAGGGAAGAGTTCGCTCAAACTCTATTACGGCGACCAGAAGCTATCGCCTCCGGTCTACGACTACGCCCGCTTCTTTCACCTCGATCCTTCGCCGGCCGCAGCGCAACTGGAGGCAGTCGCCCATAACCCGCTGTACATGGCCCGTCCCGACGACCGTCCCTGGTCCGAGCGCCATACCGGAATTCTGTGGGGAGCGATGATCCTCGCCGTCCTTGCGCTCACTGCATTGGCGATCCGTGGATTGCGCTCAGAAGCGAAACCTTAGAGAGGCCGACAGAAACAATCCGCTTGCGCCTTGGGCCGGACTAGCGCTTCATCGCTGAGATAGGGGGTCTGTTTCGCGAGACCCGACCAGCCTGGGCTACCGCATAGTCTCTTCAATCTCCGAAATCCAATCCGGCCGCTTCAGGACTTCCCGCGGCTTGGGACCATCGGCCGCGCCCACAATTCCATCCTGCTCCATTAGATCGATCAGATGCGCCGCACGCCCATAGCCAATGCGTAACCGCCGCTGCAGCAGAGAAGTCGAAGCTTTCCCAAACTCCACCACCAGCTTGACCGCATCCTGATAGAGAGGATCGTCCTCGCCGCCGCCGGCCGACCCCTCAACATCGCCGCCACCGCCGCCAGCCTCGCGCTCCTCCTTCGGAGCCTCAAGAAACTGCTGCTGATACTCCGCCGAGCCTTGCTGCTTCCAGAACGCCACCACCGCCGCGATCTCTTTCTCCGTGACCAGCGGCGCATGCAGCCGATGCACTCTCGCCGATCCCGAAGGCAGATAAAGCATGTCGCCCTTACCCAGCAAAGCCTCGGCGCCATTCGCGTCGAGAATCGTTCGCGAATCCACTTTGGTCGCCACGCGAAACGAAATGCGCGCCGGAAAATTCGCTTTGATCAATCCCGTAATCACATCCACCGACGGCCGCTGCGTCGCCAGCACCAGATGAATCCCCACCGCGCGCGCCATCTGCGCCAGCCGCGTAATCGATTCCTCCACGTTCGAAGAGTCAAGCATCATCAAATCCGCCAACTCGTCGATGATGATCACGATGAAAGGAATCGGCTTGTCGTCCGACTCTTCTTCAAACAAACTCGGCGTAGCGCTCTCGAAAAGCCGGTTGTACTGATCGATATTACGCACGCCCTTGGCCGCCAGCAGCTTCAACCGGCGCTCCATCTCCCGCACCGCGTTGCGCAAAGCATTCGCCGCCAGCTTCGGCTCGGTAATAATTGGAGTGTATAGATGCGGCACGCCTTCGTAATTCCCCAGCTCCAGCCGCTTCGGATCCACCAGAATCAGCCGCACCTGATCCGGCGTCGCCTTATATAGAATCGACATGATGAAAGCATTGATCGCGACGCTCTTGCCCGCGCCCGTCGAGCCCGCGATCAGCAGATGCGGCATTCCGGCCAAGTCCGCGACCACGATGCGCCCGTTGATATCCTTGCCGAGGGCCATGGTCAGCTTCGACTTCGACCCCATGAACTCCTGCGACTCAATGTTCTCCCGCAGCCAGATAATCTCGCGCTCGCGGTTCGGCACCTGAATGCCCACCGTCGATTTCCCCGCCATGCGCTCGATCAGAATGCTTTCCGCTTTCAGCGCCAGGCAAAGATCGTCGGTAAGATTCGTGATGCGGCTGTACTTGATTCCAGCGTCCGGCTTGAACTCAAATGTGGTCACCACCGGTCCGGGATTAATCTGCGTGATCTGCCCATGCACTTCGAACTCGGCATACTTCTCCGTGAGCACCTGCGCCAGCAACTTTAGTTCATCGGCATCCACAGCCTGCTGCTCATCCGGGCGCTGCAGCAAGCTGCTCGGCGGCAACTTGTATCCGCCGGCGATGCGCGGCAGAGTCGTTTTAGCCTTGTGATCGCTATCCGCCCGCCGCATCACTTCCGGAGCAACGTCGTCTTCGGGGCCAGGCAAGGAGGACGGCAAGATTCCGCCGGTGGCCGCAGCAGCCTCGACGCTTTCTTCTGCAAGATCCGGCCCCAGCGTTTGCTCAATCCCAGTCCTCCGAACCTCCGTCACAACTCGCGCCTGCACCATCGGCTCCGTAGCCGCGACCGGGCGCGATGGAATCAACTGCGTCTTCACCACCGGTTTAGAAATCCGCCGCTGATCCAATTCCTTCTGCTGCCGGCGCTTCGCCCGATCCTCCTGCCAATCCTGGTAGCGATTCCACAACGCAGTCACAAACGCAAAGCGAGTCGGCGCCCACAACCGTATCGCCGAAAACGAAAATGCCGTCGAGAGATAAAGCGCCACCGCCAGCACGCTCGCGCAAACAATGTAGGCGCCAGTCAAATTCAAATAATGAATAAGAAAATCGCCCACCACGCGTCCCAGCAAGCCCTCGATCGGAATCACATTCAGCCAGCGCACATGTCCCGGCAACAAAGCCAGTAGCGCGGGAACGAACATCACCAGCCAGGTCGCGCCCAGGCTCTTCGCCATCGGCGACTGAACCTTCCGCGAAGCGAACCAGCGCATGCCGAGTAAGGCAGGGAACATTGGAACAAGAAACGCACCGATGCCGAAAAACTGCAGAGTGAGATCCGAGACGAAAGCTCCGACCACGCCGATCCAGTTGCGCGCCGCGTGCGCGCCAGTCAAAGCCGAAGCGCTGTTCAGCGAGGGATCGAGGGGTGAATACGAGGCCAGCGCGAGGAAGAGGAGGAGCGCAGAGATGCACAGCAGGAAACCGGTCAGCTCATTCAGCCGTCGGTTGCCCGTGGGAACAAAAATGCTTGCCAGAAACCCCATGTGGGCCGTTTTCCCACGGACGGAAACCAGTTCCGTGGCGCGAATCGGCCAGAGCCTCATCATTATGCCAAGAAGCGCTCGCGGCGGCAATGGGGGAGTTTGCCGGGAGTGTACAGTTAGCTTCCCACAACCTGCGCAACAGCGATGCTGTCACGGTGGTATGTTGCTGGAATCGGTTGGCCAGTTTATCCCGCCAGCCGCGCTGCGAACACCAACACCAGCGTCCCCACGATCAGCCGGTAAACCGCGAACGGCACAAATCCATGCTTGCGCACATATCCCATGAACCACGCCACCGATGCATAAGCCACGATGTACGAAACCACAAAGCCGATCACCAGCACAACCCATCCATGCGCATCGATCTGCGACACTCCAATGGGATTCTCTCCCTTGCCCCGCAGCGACTTAAACAGCGTGTATCCCGTAGCCGCCACCATAGTCGGAATCGAAAGAAAGAATGAAAATTCCAGCGCCGAGGCCCGCGACATGCCGGCCATCTGGCCTCCCGCGATCGTCGACATGGAGCGCGACGTCCCCGGAAACACCCCCGAAAAAATCTGACAGAAGCCAATCCAGACGGCCTGACCCAGGCTCATGCTCTCCATCTTCCAGGTGTGAATGCGGCCTCCGCCGGCCGACGGACCCGCGGCCTCCGACTTGGCATTCATGGCATCGACGATCCACATGACCACTCCGCCAATGAGCAACGACCAGCCGATGATGATCAGGCTCTCCAAATGCTTGCCGATGACTTTGGTGAGCAGAAAGGACGGAATCGCCGTGACCACGAACGCCACCATGACTAATCCCAGTGGATGCGTGAGCGGAGTGCGGTCGCCGCGCTCCCCGCGCGGAAATGTAGAAAGAAAGGTCGCGATGCGGCTGCGGAAATAAATCGGCAGGCAAAGGATCGCCCCCAACTGAATCACAATAGAATACATTTTCCAGTAACCGCTATCGAGGGTAAGACCCGGGGCTAAACCGGAGGCGTGCAGCAGCGCCTCGGAAAGCCTGAGATGCGCGGTCGAGCTGACGGGCAGAAACTCCGTAAGTCCCTCCACAATTCCCAACACCAGAGACAACAAGTAATCGTTCACTCGTCCTCCAAAGTAGAAGCCAACAGTATCGCAGAAAAATATTGGGATGAAGTGACTTGGACAAATTCAGCCGATCTTACTCGCTCGCATTTCCATAAGTAGGAATGCCCTGCTGGATGTAGAACATCAGTCGCTGCGTGCGCAACGTCCAATCGCTCTGCGGAAACTGGCTGGCGACCCGCTGCGTCAGGGCCAGGGCGCGGTCCTTCGATTCCGCGGCCTTCTTCTGGTTGGGCTCGGTCTTGTAAATCTCGATCAGCGCCGAACGCCGCCACGCCGCCTCATACAACGCTTGCGCCGCCGCCGAAGACTGGGGATGCTCCTTGGCATAGTTCTCATACAAGTCGGCTTCTTTCTCCGGACACTTCGCCAGCCCCTGCCAATCGCCGCACAGTTTGTTTTCGAGCAGCCGGAACGCAGCCAAATCGGCCCACTTGGTGCCCGGATATTTCTTCATAATCAGCTTCATCCACTCTTCATTCATCTGCCCGCGCATGTAGTTTTCGCGTTCGCGCGCCGAGGGCCGCGTCATAATATCGGAGCGCTCGACCTGCCAGCGAATATCGGCGGCGCGGTAAAGCGCCTCGGCCGCCAGCGGAGAACTGGGCATCAAGTCATAAACGCGGTAATAGAGCCGCAAGGCATCCTGCGCCGCATCGCGCCGCCCACGCCGCCGGCTGGCCTCATCTTCGGAGTCCGCCGCCTCTCCAAAAATAACTTTGTCTGCATCCGGCGTCGCGCTGGTCACCAGAGCCTTGGCCGGAACCCACGCCGTCACCGCCTTTCCCTCCTGCTCGTCCTCCGTCGCGCCTTCCTCATGGCTCGGCGTTCTGAGAATCGCTTCCACGTGCACCCAGTCGCGGCTGGTCTCGAGGATGATCAACTCGCGCCCGCGCCCCACCTCGCTCAGCTTGGCCGATGACGCGTCCGGAGAAATGTGCAGAATCTCTTCGTGCACCAGGGTTCCGCGCTGGGCTTGCGCCATGGCCGAAGGCGCGGCAACCCGGAAAATTGTGGCAATCGCAATCGCGGCAACGGTCGCATCCATAAATGTTCGAAATCGTGATGTCATGACACTTCGAGGTTAGTGCTCGCACTTGACGGCGGTCAAGCGCCGCAGAATGGCAGAATGGTGGAGGGTCGCGGTTTGCGAATCGATGGGGGGAGAGCCGCCCTCGACTGTCCGTCGAGCGCCGCTCGACCTCTCGCCAGTATCGGCAAACTGCGCCGCTATTCGAGCGTTAACTAAGAGCGAAAATCGGCAACGGACTTCCGCGGCAAACTGCTAGGATAGCTAACCCTCATGCACCTGGAAATGACCCGCCTAACCCTATTCGGCCTATTCGCAGTAACCGCAATGCTTGTGACTTATGCGCTGGAAGCCCGCAGCCGCTGGTTCATCCTGGCCTTCGCCGGAGCCTGCATGCTGGGCTCGATCTACGGCTTCCTGCAAGGAGCGTGGCCCTTCGGCGCGGTGGAGGCGGTCTGGTCTGGAGTGGCGATCCGGCGATTCCTGAAAGCCGCTAGCTCAACGTGATCCCGCCGAAGCCCGCAACTCCTCTAGCATTCTGGGATCGATATTCCCCCCGCTGATCACCGCGACGTTCACCTTAGTCTCTGGAAGTTCGTCGCGATGGAACAGAAACCCAGCCACGGCCACGGCGCCGCTAGGCTCGGCCACGGTCCTGGAATTCGCCGCCAAAAGCCGAACCGCCTCGCGAATCTCATCTTCGCTCACGGTAATAATGTCGTCGACGTAACGCCGCATGTGCTCGAAGTTAATCGCTCCGATGCTCTGCGTGCGCAGCCCGTCGGCGATGGTGCGCGAAACCTCGCCGGCAGGGAACTCAACAATCTTCCCCGCCCGCAGGCTGGCCTGCGCATCGCCGGCAAGCTCCGGCTCCACGCCGATCACCTTGACCGAAGCTTTGCTCAACTTGATCGCTGCAGCCAGTCCGCTGATCATGCCGCCGCCGCCGACCGGCGCCAGAACCATTTCCACGTTCGGCAACTCATCGAGAATTTCCAAACCCATCGTGCCCTGTCCCGCGATGATCTGCTCGTCGTTGTAAGGCGGCACAATCACATATCCATGCTGCGCTGCTAGTTCTTCGGCCTTCCACTGACGTTCCGCGCTGCCCGGCCCGACCATCACGATTTCCGCCCCCAGCGCCGCCGTAGCTGTGCGCTTGATCGCGGGCGCATTGTCGGGCATCACGATCACCGCCCTCACGCCCAGCGCGCGCGCCGCATAAGCCACGCCCTGCGCGTGATTGCCACTGGAGTAAGTAATCACCCCGCGCTTGCGGTCATCGTCCGAAAGCGAAGCAATCTTGTTGTAAGCCCCGCGCAGCTTAAAGGCGCCGATAGGCTGCTGGTTTTCGGGTTTAAGGAAAAGGCGCCGGGGATCCTCGGCGCAGAGCTTGAATTCAACCAGGCGCGTGCGGGTGCTGATGCCCTGAAGTCGGCTTTGCGCCTCGTTGATCTCCGATAGGCTGACCATGGGTCCGGCTTCAATGTAGCGGCTGGGAGCTGCTGAGCGCAAATTGGAATTATTGTTGCGATGATCGGTCCAACTCCAGTTCGACCGATACCCACTCGCACTCCCCTAAAAAAACCACCGTCCTGGATCGCGAGTAGGTTGCAGAGACGGTCTGGCCGCCGTTTGTGCCGTATTCAGGATGGGTATGCCGATTGTAGACGCTGCCCGGGGCCGCCCCTGGATTCTGGCGGCGCGCCCAGCCATGTCCAATCAGTTCCCTGCCTGCATCGCTCCGCGGCGCTTTTCGACGACAAAACCTGGGGGAACCTGAAACATCGAGGGGTCGGGATCCGAGCGGGACAGACTAGCATGAAGGCCGCTCCATGCTGGCCGGGGTAAAACCTAAGCTTGACTTCATGATGTTTAGCGAGTTAGCATCATGATGTGCGAACCACATTGACTCTGGACGACGATGTAGCCAACTTGCTCAAGAAGGAGGCCCGCAAGTCAGGCGAGCCGTTTAAGCAGGTGGTAAACCGCCTTCTGCGCCTCGGGCTCACCACCAAGCCGCCGGCCCGGAAGCCCTTCGTAGTAAAGCCGTTCAATTTGGGCCCGCCCTCTGGCCTCAATTTCGACAACATCGGAGAATTGCTGGACGCCTTAGAAGGGGCCGAGCGTCGGTGATCGTGCTCGATGCCAATCTTTTGCTTTACGCCTACGGAGCCGCTTCACCCCACCATGAGAAAGCTCGCGTCTGGCTGGAGCAGGCTTTTTCCGGCAGCGAGACCGTGGGCTTGCCGTGGCTAAGCCTCGCCGCTTTCCTGCGTGTCGTGACGAATCCGCGCGTGCCTGGATTTCGTCGTTCCGTGGAGGAGGCTTCGCGCGTCGTAGACGTGTGGCTGGAGCAGCCCCAGGTCCGCGTGCTCGTGCCCGGCGAGGAGCACTGGCTTATCTTTCGGCAGATGATTACCGAAGGCCAGGCCACGGGGCCCTTGGTCACCGATGCCCAATTAGCGGCGTTGACGATCGAACACGGGGGAGTTCTTTACACCACGGATCGGGACTTCGCGCGCTTTCCGGGGTTACGGTGGAAGAGCCCGTTGGAATAGTCCGCTTGCGCTCTTCCAACTCCTGGGGTTTACACCGTTGGTTTTGGTGAAGGTACAGTAGCCCTGTTAAACGAAGGACTGAGAAGACTGCGCAATGCTCTCGGGGGCCGCTCCACGAAGAAAGGCATAGACAATCGAATCCAGAGGCACACGCGTGCCCGTGATCCGGAAACCACCGGCGTGTTGCTCCACGAATTGCGTGGCCACATGCAAATCGTACCACTGCGCAAAGCCGGCTAAATCTCCAGGATCACCGGCATAATCAGCGGACGCTTCTGCGTTTCCCTCGATATATATCGCTTCAGATCGGCGCGAATTTTTTCCTTGATCACGCCGTAATCGGCTTTTTCTTCTTCACTCGAGTGCGCCAGAGTGTCTTCCACGACGCGCCGTACCCCATCCATCAGTCCATCGTCGCCAGGATTAAATCCCCGCGTAACAATCTCCGGCGTAGTCTCGACGCGCCCGGTAAGTTTATTGATCGCGATGATGGGCAGCACGATTCCATCTTCGCTCAAATGCCGCCGGTCTTTAATAATCAAATCTTCCACGACGTCGGTGCGCGATCCCGAATCGATGCACACTCGCCCCACGTTCACGCGCCCCGCTTTGCGGGCGTTGTGCTCGTCAATCTCCAGAATGTCGCCGCTTTCGATCAACATCACTTTGCCGACCGAACTGTGCATCGCGCCCGCCATCTCCGCATGCAGCTTCAATTGCCGGTATTCGCCGTGAATCGGGATGAAGTACTTCGGCTTCACCAGATTGATGATCAGCTTGAGTTCATCCTGACTGGCATGCCCGCTGACGTGTACCGGAGGCGAAGTCCCGTCTTCGTAAATCACGTAGGCCTCGCGCCGGAACAGGTGATCGATCATGCGGTAAATCGTCTTCTCATTCCCGGGAATGATGCGCGACGAGAGCATCACGGTATCGCCCTTCTCGATCTTCGCGTGCTTATGATTATCCACCGCCGCGCGCGACAAGGCCGACATGGGTTCGCCCTGAGTGCCGCTGATCATCACGCACACTTTTTCCGGCGCGAAGTTCTTCATGTCTCCGGGATTGATCACCAGCGCTTCGGGAATTTCCAGATAACCCAAATCCTCCGCAATTTCAGCCGAGTTGTTCATTGAGCGCCCGATGAACGCTACTTTGCGCCCATGCTGGTGAGCCAGTTCTACCGCCAACCGTATGCGATGAATCGAAGACGAGAAGCAGGAAATGAAGAGTCGCCGCTTGGTGTGCGCAAACACTTCGTCAAACTTGCGGCGTACCGCCCGCTCGCTGGGCGTGTAACCCTTGCGCTCGACGTTGGTGGAATCCTGAAAGAGCGCCAGCACGCCCTGTTTGCCGTATTCGGCGAAGGCATGTAAATCGAAGAGATGATTGTCGGTAGGCGTAGGATCCACCTTAAAATCGCCGGTATGGATCACCACGCCCAACGGCGTATGTATGGCCAGCGCCACACAATCCACCAAACTGTGCGTCACCCGAATGGGATGAATCGTAAACACGCCAGCCTTGAAGCGCTCTCCCGCGCGCATCTCGCGCAAGTCGGCATCTTCGAGCAACCCATGCTCGTCCAGCTTATCTTCCACATACGCGAGCGTGAACTCCGTGCCCCACACCGGCACTTTAAGCTCAGAGAGAATCCACGGCAGGGCGCCAATGTGATCTTCATGCCCGTGCGTAAGCACGATCCCGCGCACCCGTTGGCGGTTTTCGATCAGGTAAGAAATATCCGGAACCACGATGTCCACGCCGAGAAGTTCGGCCTCGGGGAACATCAGTCCCGCATCGACCACGATAATGTCATCGCCCCAGCGCAGAGCCATGCAGTTCATACCGAACTCGCCGAGGCCCCCCAATGGGACGATCTGCAATTTTCCTGTTGTCATTAATGTTTTGGAGTAACAGCCATGCTAGCACACGCGCCCCGCCGGGCAACGAACGGAAGGCTACCGTCGCTCTCGCGCTTCACCCGATGGCATAGTTCCACGATGTAGGCTAAGGTGGAAGCAGTTGCCCTGAATCATGGCCGATCACGACTCCAAATCCTGGCTGCGTGGCCGCGTCGAGAAGACTCTCGTCAAAGGCCTGACCCGCGCCTATTCCACAGTCCAGGTCGACCCCAATAAATTTCTGCTGCAGCTCCGCACCGCCTACCGCATGCCCATCAGCGGTTATCACGGCGTCTATTCGCTCGAGGTCGGCGAAATCGATGCCGTGGCCGACGAGATCATCCGCAGCGGCATGAAGCTAGCCTCGGTCGAAGGCGCCGGCTTTGGCCTCGGCGGCATGATCACGATCCTGCCCGACCTGGGCATTCTCTCGGCCATCACCATGCGCACCATCCAGAAGCTAAGCCTGGTCTATGGCTTTCAATTCAACACCGACAACGAAATCGCCGAACTCTGGATCGCCGCCGCCAGCGCCGCCGGCGTCGACATCAGCCGCGACCTGTTGGAGAAAGAAGTCGTCAACAAATTCGTTCCTCGCGTGATCCAGCGCATCGCCGCCCGCGCCAGCACCGAAGTGGTGGAGAAGTGGGCCGGACGCATGATCCCTCTGCTCAGCTCCGCCATCGGCGCGACTCTAAACTACTGGTTCGTGCGCGCCTGGGGCGAGCGCGCCAAGGCTCACTTCCGCGAGCGCCATCTGCAACTCCGCGAGGATACCCGCCGGCAGCGAGCTGCTTTGACGCAGCCGCCTCATCCTATTCTGCCCGCTCAGACCTCATGACTCGCATCGAGACGGCACCGTTCTAGAAAATGCCGAATGGCGCAAGAGAAAGTCTGCCGAAATTCAGGAGGCAGGTACCCGGTGAAACCCCGTGTCCGCCATGTTTCAAGGTTTTGGCTTAAGCCACTAACATTTTCGCCATCCGTTGTGAGCGGAATCGCTCAAGCGCAGGTCTGTGGTAGAAAAAGTAATGAGAACTTTCTTCTGCTCGGCCATCCTCTTCGATCTCGACGGGGTTCTAGTCGACTCCACCGGTTCCGTCGACCGCCAATGGCGCATTTGGGCGCGCGAGCGCAATATCGACGAGGAGCAGGTCATGGCCATAGCCCACGGCGTCCGCGCCGTCGAAGTCGTTCGCAGCGTCGCTCCCCAACTCGATGCCGAAGCCGAGGTGCGAAGTCTCGAAAGCCGCGAGGCCGCCGACCACGATGGGGTGCAACTGATGCCCGGCGCGGTTGATCTCATCCGCACTATTCCTCAAGGCCTCTGGGCCGTAGTCACCTCGGGATCGCGACTGGTTGCGACCGCGAGGTTACAGTTTGGAATTCCGCTTCCCAAGGGGATGGTGACGGCCGACGACGTCATCCACGGAAAGCCCCATCCCGAGCCCTATTTGAAGGGCGCCGAAGTCCTCGGCGTGAACCCGGCGGAGTGTGTGGTGATCGAAGACGCCCCCGCCGGAATCCGCGCCGCCCACGCCGCGGGCATGAAAGTGATCGGCCTGGCCAGCACCTATCCCCCATCCGCCTTGGGCGAAGCCGACGCGGTGGTGCAGAAGTTGGCGCAGATCCAGGTTGCGACCAGCGCTGCCGGCAAGCTGACGCTAAGCGTCGAATGAAACCGCAACCAAAAAACTCATGGTCATTCCGAACGAAGGCCAAGCCGCGCCCCAGCGCGGCGAGACGAGAGAGGAATCTGCTGTAGTCTGGGGCAGGCGTCGAATGCAAGCGCCCAAGCCAAATCGCCCATTCACCGCAGCCAATCCTCCAGCTCGATCCCCCGGTCCGTCTTCTCGTCCCGATATTTCACGATGACCGGCGTGTACAAAGAAATCCCCAACTCTGCGGCAGCGCCTTTCCGAACCGCGCGCGATCCCGGCACGACCACCGCTCCCTCCGGCACTTCGAGCGGCGATTCCGCTGTCGCGCGATAGACTTCGTCCCGCACTAAATCGTAGAGTGGAGTCGATCGCGTAAGAATCGTCCCCGCGCCCAGCACAGCGCGCGCCCGCACTAGTGTTCCTTCATACACTCCACAATTGCCGCCCACCAGCACATCGTCTTCAACGATCACGGGCGCGGCATTAACGGGCTCAAGGACGCCGCCAATCTGCGCCCCGGCGCTCAAATGCACGCGCTTGCCCACCTGCGCGCACGAACCCACCAGCGCGTGCGAATCCACCATAGTCCCTTCCTCCACATACGCGCCAACGTTGATGAACATCGGCGGCATGCAAATCACCGACGGTGCCACATAAGCCCCCAGCCGCACTGACGATCCGCCGGGCACCACGCGCACCCGGTCGGCCACCGAAAACTGCCGCGCCGGAAACGTATCTTTGTCCACGAACGTAAGCCCGGCGCAGCCCGTCTCGGCCAACTCCCCCAGCCGGAACCCCAGCAGGATGCCGTGTTTCACCCAGGTGTTGACGATCCACCTTCCGTCGACTTTTTCGGCAGCGCGAATCTTGCCCTGAGTAAGCGCCTCCCGAAATTCGAAGAACGCCGGCCGCGCTTCGGGATTGTGCTCCACCTCGCCCAGAGCCGCTAATCGCTCGATTGACGTTTTCAGGGATTGCATGAGAGTGGAAGTATAAAGGAAAGTCCGAGGTCGGCAGCCAGAAGCCAAAAGCTTCTTCCGCTACACGCACTTGCATTCGCTGCGAATCAGCACGCCAGTCATGCCGTGTGCCGTTTCGCGTCCCTGCGCCAGAGTGGCAAATGGCCCATGCCAGCGCGAGTGGTTGGCGTCGTGCCCCGCCGGACGCCCCTTACCCTGGTTGCACTGCCCGCAAGATCCGCGATGCAGCACAATCTTGTGCGGACCCGCGGCCCAGTTCTCGTAGATATAAAATTCCGCCGCATCCGGTAACGCCGACGCCGGCTTCTCGATTAGCCCAACTTCCATCACAATCTTCTGCAGCCTGGCGCGCGCATCGCGTCGCATCGGCAACAGCGGCAAACGATAATACTCTTCAATCTTGCCCATCATCGCCAGCGCCGCCTTCACCGGTAGCGGGCTCGACTCGATAAAATTCGCCTGCATCAAGGCCAGATACTTGCGATGAATACTGCGCGCCGTAGTCCAGTCATTATTGAGCGCGGCCCGAGTCATCGCCGCCATCTCATGCGGAATCTCATTCGACGCCACCGAAACCACACCCACCCCGCCCAGCGCAATCACCGGCAGAGTCACCGCATCGTCGCCGGAGAAAACCAGAAAACTTTCCGGCACCGAACAAATCGCCTCGGCAATCTGCGTCATATTGCCGCTGGCTTCCTTGACGCCAATGATATTTGGAATCTCCGCCAGACGCGCCAATGTTGCCGGTTCCAGGTTCGCCCCCGTTCGCCCCGGCACGTTGTAAAGGATCACAGGCTTCTCGCCCACAGCCTCGGCGATCGCCTTGAAGTGCCGGTACTGCCCCTCCTGCGTGGGCTTGTTGTAATAAGGAGAAGCCGTGAGAATCGCATTCACACCAGGCCGCGCAGCAACTTCTCTGGCCTTCTCCACCGCGTCATGCGTGGAGTTCGAAGTCGCCCCCGCCATAATCGGCACACGCCCGGCCACCACTTCAATCGTGGTATTGATCACGAATAGCCACTCGTCATGCGTAAGTGTCGGCGTCTCCCCGGTTGTTCCGCAGGGAACCAGAAAATCGATGCCGGCTTCGACCTGCCACGCCACTAAACTGCGCAGCGCAGCCTCGTCGATCGAGCCGTCTGGGTGGAATGGCGTAACCAGTGCAGTGCCGCAGCCGCGGAGTTGCATGGTAATAAGATAACGCGAATGCGCTTGCGAGGGAACGGCAGAGGAAATTACAGCTCCCGCCAAACGTCTTGGAAGTCGTAGAAGCCTATTTTACCCACAATCCACTCCGCCGCGCGCACCGCGCCCTCGGCGAAACCCTGGCGGGACTTGGCGTCGTGGCAAAGATAGATTCTATCGGCGGCGGATTCCAGCACCACTTCATGCATGCCGACAACATCGCCCTCGCGAAAAGAAGTGATCTCCAAATCTTCCTCTTTGCCGCTGGCATCGCGGATTGCCCGCTGAACGGCCATTGCCGTCCCCGAAGGCGCATCTTTCTTGTGTGCATGATGGCGCTCGAAAATCTGCCCGGAGTAATCGTGCTGCAAAGCCGCAGCGGCGGCGCGCGCCACATCCAAAAACAGATTCACGCCCACCGAAAAATTCGCCGCGTAGAGAAAACCAGCGCGGCGACTCTCCACGAACTTTCGCAGACGATCGATTTCTCCATACCAACCGGTAGTCCCGACCACCATGCTCTTGCCCGCGCTCACGCAGGCTTCGATATGGCCAACCACACAGGAGGGCGCGGTGAAATCGATCGCCACATCAATTCCATGTAAATTGTCCGCCGTAAGAGCCGAGCAGGCTGGATTCTCTGCCGCTCCCAGCACCCGCACCCGATGACCGCGCGCGCGAGCGACCTCCGCCACCAGTGCCCCAGTCTTTCCCCGGCCGAGAAGCAGGATCTCCATAAAACCTCTAAACGCGGAACTCGCAAAGAAGTGCGCGCGGAGCACGCGGAGCGGTGAGAAAAGATCAGATCTTCTCCGCGATCTCCGCGCAGCCTTTCTCAGCCAACTCCGCGATGAACGCTCTTACGCGAAAACCTCCGGATCCAACTCCGCAAAGAAAATCCCGTGCAGTCTCTTGATGACCTCGGGTACTTCATCTTCCTCAATCACAAAAGTTAAATTGATTTCCGAAGCTCCTTGCGAGATCATGCGAATTTTCTTGTCGGCCAGCTTTCCAAAGACGAGCGCCGCCACCCCGGGCTTATCCCGCAGACTCTCGCCCACCAGGCAAATAATGGCTTTGCGGCCCTCATATTTTACGTCCGCCAACTTGGCCAGATCGGCGGCCAGAGCCGGAATCGCCTGATTCGAGTCCACCGTAAGCGAAACGCTAACCTCCGAAGTCGAGACCACGTCGACCGAAACCTTGTGCCGGTCAAAGGCCTCGAAAATCGACCGCAGAAATCCGTGCGCCAGCAACATGCGCGGCGCGGCCACTTCCACAATCGTGATTCGCTTCTTCACCGCAATCGCCTTGAAAATATTCTTGCCCTGCGGCGCGCGCGTAATGATTTTCGTTCCCTCGCACGAGGGATTTCGCGAGTTCAAAACAAACACCGGAATATTCTTCTGAATCGCCGGCAGCACCGTCGCCGGATGGAGCACCTTCGCGCCAAAATAAGCCAACTCCGCCGCCTCGTCGAAGCTGATCACTTTGATGCGATGCGCCTCGGGGCAAATCCGCGGGTCGGTAGTCAAGATCCCATCCACGTCGGTCCAGATTTCGATGCGCTCCGCGCCCAGTCCCGCGCCCACAATTGCAGCCGAAAAATCCGAACCGCCTCGTCCAATCGTGGTCGTGATCCCGGCGCGATTCGCTCCAATGAACCCGCCCATCACCGGGACCTGCCCCGCATCGAGCAGCGGTTTTACCTTCGCCTGCAGCCGCTCGTTGGTCTCTTCCATCTGCGGCACCGCTTCCATGTAGTTGCTGTCGGTGACCAGAATCTCGCGCGAGTCGACGTGCACTCCATTCAGTCCCAAGGCCGCAAACGCCGACGCCACGATCTTGCTCGAAAGCATCTCCCCGAAAGCCGCCACATGATCGGTGGTCCGCGGAGTCAACTCGCCCACGGCGGAAATCCCGCGCAGCAATTCGTCGAGCCCTTCAAACTCGCTGCCCAACTCCGAATGGAAATCGGTGAACAGCGCCGTTCCCAGCAATTCGCTGGCGGTGTTGTAGTGTCGTTCCTGAAGAGAGCGGCAGAGTTTGAGGGCGGCTTTGCGTTCGCCCGCTCCGGCCGCGTGGGCCATGGTCAGCAGCGTGTCGGTCACCTTCGCCATTGCGCTGACCACCACCACCGGCCGTTGCGCGAGACGGTCTTTGACGATTGCGGCCACGCGCTCGATGGCGCGGGCATCCTCCACCGAGGTGCCGCCGAATTTCATCACGATCATCGGCGGGATGTCCTCAGGGAAAAGCTGGCGCTGCAAACGCGCAAAGGCCAGGCAACATCCGCGGTCATTCGAAGTAGCCCTTAGCTTTCAGCAATTCGGCGTTCAGCACGGCAGCGCCCGCGGCTCCTCGAATGGTGTTGTGCGAGAGTACGGTAAATTTCCAGTCCAACACCTTGCAGGGCCGCAGACGGCCGACCGCCGTACTCATACCCGCTCCCAGGTCCACGTCAAACCGCGGCTGCGGACGATCGCTCGCTTCCAAGTACACCACGGGAAACTCCGGCGCGCTCGGCAGCTTGAGGTGCTGCGGCTCGCCGCGGTACTCGCTCCATGCCCCAATCATTTCTTCGGCGCTGGCCTTCGTATTCAACTGCACTGAGATCGACTCGGTGTGCCCGTCTTCCACCGCCACCCGGTTGCATTGCGCGCTCATGGCAAAGCCGGCAGGAATTACCTTCGTCCCGTTCAATTGCCCCAGAAGCTTCCCGGTCTCCTCTTCCATCTTTTCTTCTTCATTGCGAATGTAGGGAATCACATTTCCCAAAATATCCAGCGAAGCCACACCCGGATATCCCGCACCGCTCACCGCCTGCATCGTCACGGCCATCACCGCTTCCAGTCCGAAGCGATGGTGCAGCGGCGCGAGCGCCAGCACCAGCCCAATCGCCGAGCAATTCGGATTCGTCACGACGTAACCGCCCGATTGTTTCCGCCATGCCTGGGCATCGATCAAGCGAATGTGATCGGGATTTACCTCGGGAATCACTAGCGGAACATCGGCTTGCATGCGCAAGGCGCTCGAATTCGAGACCACGGCGCAGCCCGCTTCGGCGAAGCGCGGCTCCATCTCGGCAGCAATCGAGGCATCGAGCGCGGCAAAAATAATCTTCGGCGCTCCATCCGGTGTCGCAGGAGAAACCCTCATGCCCGCCACCCGCGCCGGAATCGCCGTCTTCAGCCGCCAGCGCACGGCATCGGAGTAGCACTTTCCCTCCGACCGGTCCGAGGCCGCCAGCCAGGCCACTTCAAACCAGGGATGGCGCTCCAGCATCTGGATAAACCTCTGCCCCACCACACCCGTAGCGCCCAGAATTCCTATAGGAAGTTTGCTGCTCATATGTTGAAAACCAGTTTGAAAACCAATTCAAAGACCAGTTCAAAGACCAATTTGAAGACAGCTTTCTTCCGGACTCACTCCAAACCATTAGATAACCAGTTGAATAACCAACTCCCGGCTCGCGAGAAGTACCTTGGATTCTACAACACGCTTCTGCCGGGAATTTCTGGTGAAGCTCTACTCTTCAGAGTTCCACACTCACGCGAAACGGCAAAGTGCCGAAACGGCAGTCACTTTGGTGCTTCTGTCATCCGGCATCCGGTGGCTACAGTGCCCCTCAGCTTTCGCCGATAGATGAAACGAAGAGTCATTATGCCGGAGCTGCGACAGAACTTTTTCACCAAGGAATGGGTTATCATCGCCACCGAGCGGGCCAAGCGTCCGGAAGAATTAGTCGTCCACCGCGCCGTACAAAGCCTGCCGGCCTTCGAGGAAAGCTGCCCCTTCTGTCCCGGGAACGAGGATAAGACCCCGCACGAAACCCTGCGCTTTCCGAAGCATTCCAACGAGCCTTGGGCGGTGCGCGTGATTCCCAACAAGTTCGCCGCGCTCGACAGCCTGGCTCAACCCACGCGCAACCTGCAGCACCTCCGTCGCCGCGTCGAGGGCTTCGGCTTTCACGAGGTCATCATCGATAGCCCCAATCACTCCTGCCCTATGGCCTTGCTGCCGGATACGCACGTAGCGAAGATTCTCGGCGTCTACAAAGAGCGTTACAATTCGCTCACCGCCGACCAGCGCGTCCAGCACGTCACCATTTTTAAGAACCACGGCGCCGATGCCGGCGCCAGTATGGCTCACCCGCATTCGCAACTCATCGCCACTCCCGTAATTCCCAGCCAAGTGCGGCACCGCCTCCACGAGGCCCTCCGCCACTATGACGATGCCGGCGAGTGCATGTTCTGCCACATGGTAGAGCGCGAAGTCGAGGACCAGACCCGCATCGTTCTCAAGAGCGAATTCTTCGCGGCCATGGAGCTGTTCGCCTCCCCCACTCCATTCGCCACGCACATCTTTCCCCTGCGCCACATGGCCACCTTCGGCGAGATCAGCACCGCCGAAGTCTCCGACCTAGCCCGTGTCCTGCGAACTCTGCTCGCCAAGATTTATAACGGATTGGAGAATCCCGACCTCAACTACACCATTCGCAGCGGTCCCTCCGACTACGCGGGAGCCCGGCATTTTCACTGGTATCTGAGCGTGATCCCGCGGCTCACCCGCACCGCCGGCTTCGAGTTAGGCTCCGGCATGTTCATCAACAGCGTGTTGCCCGAAGCCGCCGCCGAATTTCTACGCAACGTGCATGTCGAGAAGGGAACTGGAGCGGCTGCCTCGGCTGATTAGGATAACTCTCGGTAGTATCTCATTTCACCAGTCAGGGTACGAAGGCGTAACAAGGAGCGCGGTGGCACGCGCTTCGTGTGCCTTAGTTAGTGTCCTCCCTCGAAAGGACGCCTCTGCTCGGCAATCCGTGGCTCTACAGGTTTGAAGAGCGCCGTGACAATTCCTCTAACCAGCGGCCGGCATTTCGCGGGCTGGAATCCCCGCGCCACAACAAATCGGTCTCGCTGCGCTCGACCCGACAGCCGAGGCGGCTATCCCCACATCAGCATTTTTGTACCCATCAGCATTTCATCCGTTCTGCGGTTAGACTTTCCCGCTGCAATCATTCAAAATAATGCTTCCATTTCCTCAGGAGCTTTCATTGAACGAAGCCAAGACCGCCAACCAGCCCGCCGCCAATGCACGAAAAGGAATAAGAGTTAAGATCAGCGCCCTAGGCACCTACGTACCGCCGCGCCTTCTCACCAACGCGGACCTCGAGAAAATGGTCGACACCACCGACGACTGGATTTTGGCCCGCGTCGGAATCCGTGAGCGCCATGTAGTCGAAAAGGGCGTCGCCACCAGCGATCTCGCGGTCGAGGCGGCCAAGAAGGCTCTGGCGCAGCGCGGCCTCGCTTCCAGCGACGTCGACGCCATCATCGTCGGCACGGTCACGCCGGACATGTTCTTCCCCTCCACCGCCTGCCTGGTGCAGCACAAACTGGGCGCCCAAGGCGTCTGGGGATTCGATCTTTCCGGCGCTTGTTCCGCATTTCTGTACGCGGTGCAGACCGGCGCGCAATTTATCTCAGCAGGAACGCATCAGCGCGTGCTGGTGATCGGGGCCGACGTAATGTCTTCGATCATCGACTACACCGACCGTGCCACCTGCGTGATCTTCGGCGACGGCGCGGGTGCCGTAATTCTCGAAGCCGCCGAAGACGACTCGGTCGGACTCATCGACTTCATCCACGAAGTGGATGGCTCGGGCGGCTGCTTCTTATATATGCCCGGCGGCGGCAGCCTGAATCCGTCGTCGCGAGAAACGGTCGACAAGAAAATGCATTACGTTCATCAGGATGGCCAGCAGGTCTTCAAGTTCGCCGTCCGCAAGCAGACCGAAGCCTGCCTGAAGTTGCTCGAACGCAACGGCCTCAAAGGCACCGATATCGACGCCTTCATCCCGCACCAAGCCAACCTGCGCATCATCAACGCCACCGCCGACCGCCTGGGCCTACGCCCGGAGGCCGTAATCACGAACATCGAGCTCTACGGCAACACCACCGCCGGCACGATTCCGCTAGCCATGAACACGGCCGTCGAACAGGGCAAGCTGAAGAAGGGAAGCCTGGTGCTGATGGCCTCCGTGGGTGCCGGCTTCACGGTGGGCGCCGCGCTACTGCGCTGGGCCTTCTAGAGTAATTTTTGATTTCAATGCCGCAAGGTTCCAGTCGAAGAACCAAGCAGACTACAGCCGAAGGGCGGAGTGTGAAAGCCCAGCGGGGCAGTGCCGGGACCTCGCCAGTGCGACCAACCGAGTCCGCTGCGGCGAACGGCATCCCCTCAGGTCTGTGCTACGGCGCTCCATTGCTTTAAAAGTACCCTCCTCAGGCAACTTCGGTCGCCAAACATACAACTAAATAATTAGTTACTTTTCCAGATCTCACGCGTCTAACGGTTTCAGGAGAGCAAAAGTGCCGCCTAGACAATCCGAAACCCTGACTCAAGCCGAGCTTCGAATCATGAATGTGCTCTGGTTGAAAGGCACTGGCACAGTTCAAGCAATACTTGAAACTCTTCCCGCACAACCCTCTCTGGCCTACAACTCTGTCTTGACCACAATCCGTGTGCTGGAGCGAAAGGGCTACGTCAAGCACGCCAAAGACGGCCGCGCCCACGTCTACTCGGCGCTGGTAGGACGGAAAGAAGCCTCGCGTTCGGAGATTCGCCACTTGGTAGGCCGCTTCTTCAAGAATTCGCACGAGCAATTGGTTTTGAATGTCCTCGAAGACCAGGGCGTGGAGGCGGAAGAACTCGATCGCCTGCGCCAAATGCTCGAACGGAGCGGCGCGAAATGATCGGGCTCGAACTCCAAAGTGTTGCCCAAATCGCCGTCGGCCGCATGCTCAATTCGGTTCCCGAAGGCGTGCTTGTAGCCTTGTTCGGCTGGGGCATGCTGCGCCTGTTGCCACGACAGAATTCCGGCACCCGCTTTGCCGTCTGGTTCCTAGCCCTGCTCACCATCGTAGCCCTGCCCTGCATCGGTTTCGCAGGCGCACATTCATTGCTCGCGCCCGGCTCGGGACACTCTTTGTTCGTCCTGCCGGATCGTTTGGGATTTTGGATTTTTCTCATTTGGATTCTGGCCGCATCGATCGCAATCCTGCGTCTCGTGCTCGGACTCTGGCATCTCCGGTCTTTGCGCAGGAACTGCAGCGCAATTGACTCGTCGCAGCTCGATCCTCGATTGCGCAAGACCATTGCCGATTTCAGCGCGTCGAGAGCAGTCCGGTTGGCCACATCGGAGCGCGTGACCATTCCCGCCGCCATCGGATTTTTCCGGCCCATGATTGTTCTTCCCCAGTGGGCGCTGAAAGAACTCCCCGCGGAGCAACTGCGAGCCATCCTGCTGCACGAATTCGCGCATCTGCAACGCTGGGACGACTGGACCAATCTCCTGCAGAAATTTGTCCGCGCCATATTTCTCTTCCATCCCGCGGTGTGGTGGATCGACAGCAAGCTCGCGTTGGAGCGCGAGATGGCTTGCGACGATGTGGTGCTCGCGGAAACCGGCAATCCCCGCGGCTACGCGCAATGCCTGATCTCCTTGTTGGAAAGAAATTTTGCCCGACGCGGCTGGGCCATGGCGCAAGCCGTAGTGCACCGCGCCCACGAAGCTTCTCTGCGGCTGGGGCGAATTCTCGACGCGAGCCGACCGAACGGCAAGCGAGTGTGGAGGCCCGCGCTGGGAGGTGCCGGCGCTTTCTCATTGATCTGTCTCGCTGTGATGGCGCAGGCTCCGCAGTTCGTAGCATTCGAGGACCGGACCGCGCCTCCGAGTCAAAGTTTGTCCGCCACAGAAGGCGCGTCAGCAGCAACTGGTTTCCAGTCCGCAGTAGTCCCTGCAGCTTTGCGAGTAGATCCGGCTTCGCCATTCAAGCACCGCTTTCAACTCCGAACTTCTAGGCGCGAGCTCGCGCCCCAGACGGTCCAGCAAGTTGCTGCAAATCGTTCCCTCAAAAGTCCTGAGGCCGGCAAGTCTGCGCAGGCCCGAGGAGTCTCCCTGACTGCGGCCGAGAAACAAGCGCCCGCGCCCACGCAAACTCTCTTGCTGATTCGAACCACCGAACGCCTGGGCGAGAATTTGTGGCTATCGAGCGTCTACGTCTATCGCCTCGATTGGAAAACGCCACCAGCCTGGCAGCCGAAGCCTGAGCCAGTAAAACCCGCGGCGGCGGAAACTCGTCCCATTCCTAAGACAACGTAAAATTTTTTTGAGAGTAACAACTAAACAATTAGTTACAACCATTCGCGACACGAAAAAAGGAGAAGCAAACATGACCAGCTGGAAAAATCAACTGACCCGGCGCCTGCTCGCGGCCGTGGTCGCCATACTAACCGTCGCAGGAGTGGCGACGTACGAATTCGCCAACCCCGCAAGGGCAGCCGTAGCGGCCCCTGCCGCTACGCCGCTCGACGACAACAGCGTCGGCGCCTTGCTCACGCTCGACCGCGCCATGGAAACTCTCGCCGCCCGCGTCACCCCAGCGGTCGTCAACGTAACCGTAACCTCAAAAGCGACGGCGCAACCGGTCGAAGACGATTCTTCCACGCAGGACATGCAGCAGTTCTTCGCTCCCTTCGGCGGCGGCGGTGGACAATTCCGCGGCACGCCCTTCAGCCACATGTTCAACATGCCGAACAGGCCGAGAGTCGAGCACGGCCTGGGGAGCGGCGTGATCATCTCCCCCGACGGTTACATCGTCACCAACAATCACGTGGTCGATGGCGCCACCGACATCCGCGTCACCATGACTAACCGTGAAGTGCTGCCCGCGAAAGTCATCGGCACTGATCCTCTCACCGATTTGGCCGTGATTAAAGTGAACGCGACCAACCTGCCCAGCGTGCCCTGGGGCAACTCAACCCAACTGCATCCTGGACAAACCGTGCTGGCCTTCGGCAATCCCTACGGATTCCAGTTCACCGTAACCCGCGGCATCATCAGCGCGCTGAACCGCCCGAATCCTGACGCGACTGATCGCCGCAAGCCCGGCGAGTTCATCCAGACCGACGCGGCCATCAACCCCGGCAACTCCGGCGGAGCGCTGGTCAACGCCCGCGGCGAACTGATCGGAATCAACACCTTCCTCATCTCCGGCAACGGATCGTTCTCCGGCATGGGCTTCGCGATTCCCGCCCAGATCGTCGAGCCGACGGTGCAGACCTTGATCAAAGACGGCAAGGTCAGCCACGGCTACATCGGCATTGGCATCACGGATGTCACTCCGGACAACGCTAAATTCTTCCAGACGAAAAATGCCACCGGAGCCATCGTCAACCAGGTGGACCCCAACACTCCCGGCGGCAAAGCCGGCGTGCGCGTCGGCGACGTGATCGTCGAACTCAACGGCCAACCGGTCAACGACGCCGGACAACTGCAGATGGAAGTAGGCCAGAAGCGTCCCGGCGATACTATCCAACTCGGAGTGCTACGCGACGGCAAGAGCACGACGATTCCCGTCACGCTCGAAGCCATGGGCGCAGCGCCGGGCTCGGCGAACGCCGGCACCGAACACGGAAAAGGCCGTTGGGGCTTAAGCCTCGGCGATCTGGGCCAGGGCGAGCGCGATCAGTTGCAGATCCCAAGCTCGGTTCACGGCGCGGTGATCGAAGATGTGACTCCAGGCAGCCCCGCCGACAACGCCGGCCTGCAGCGCGGGGATGTGGTCGTCGAAGTGAACCGCCATCCCCTGCAATCGGCCTCGGACGTGGCGCAAGCGCTATCCAACGTCCCCAAAGGGCAGGATGCGCTAGTGCTGGTCTGGTCCAACGGAGGCAATACGTTCCGCGTGCTGCATCCGACCGAGGGCTAGGTTATGAGAAGTTGTCCTCCCTGGGACGTGCTCCGCTCCGGCGCAAGCCGGAGCGGAGCGCGATGGAATGCCTTACTCTGCAGATGCGTCATCCCGAAACCCGACGTTCTTCGGTCGGATGAGGGATCTCCCCAGCCCGGCGGGCCGGCCCACCTCATGCCGGCGGCATAACAGCCAAGGCTGCCCCACCCTTCGCGTTTTCGAAGACTGGGAAACGATGCTGCCTGCGCTCACTCTCGCTTGAAAACCGCCCGCTCCGATGATAGCCTTCGACGTCCGCACGGGGCCCTTTCCGTTCAATTCAAAACCAACAGGAGGCAACATGAAAAAACTTCTCTGCTCCATGCTCTTTGCCTTATCGGTGCTCACCGCGCTTTCCGCCTTTTCGCAAAATCCGAACTATGATTACGGACCAGTCTGGCGCGTCACCTATTACCAACTCAAGCCGGGACAGGGGGAAGCCTTCTGGAAAGATTTTCGCGACAACCTGAAGCCCTCTTACGAAGCCTTGAAGAAGGAAAGCCTGATCAGCGATTACAAAGTCTGGACCAACCCTACCACCGACAGCCCGCACGACTGGGACATCGCGATCGGATATACGATTCCCAGCTGGGCGACCATCGATCAGCTCGAAGCCAAAGCCGCAACCATCATGGCCAAGCATTACGGCTCGCGCGAAGCCATGCTCGAAGCGGGCAAAAAGCGTAACGAGATCCGCGAAGTGCTGTCCAGCAAACTCGCCCGCGAAGTAATGCCAAAATAAAACTCAATCGGGTACTATCCCGCCGAGGTGCCCCACTTCTCGCCGCCCTTGCGAGAAGTGGGGTAGGTAGGGGTGGATACCACAATTCCTGAATTCAGCCAGGGACGAGCCATCCAGAGCGCAGTGGACAGCTACGCCCCAAATTTTGTTTTCGCCCGGAAATTCACCACGGCCGCGTCATCTTCTCCGGCCGCACTAACTGATCGAATTCCTCGCCGGTAAGATAGCCCAGCTTCAACGCCGCCTCGCGTAAGCTGCTGTGCTCCACGTGCGCGGTATGCGCGATCTGCGCCGCTTTGTCATAGCCAACTTTCGGAGCCAGCGCCGTCACCAGCATCAGCGAGTTCTTCACGTACCAATCCACCTTGGCGTGATCGACCTCGATGCCCTTGATCATGTACTCGACATAGCCATGGCAGGCGTCGGCGATCAGCGTGACCGAGTGCAGAAAGTTGTAAATGATTACCGGCTTGTACACGTTAAGCTCGAAGTTGCCCTGTGACCCGGCGAAGCCCACCGCGGCGGTCGCGCCATGCACCTGCACGCAGACCATGGTCATCGCCTCGCACTGCGTAGGATTTACTTTGCCGGGCATGATCGACGACCCAGGCTCGTTCTCCGGAATCGCAAGCTCGCCGAGTCCGCAGCGCGGCCCGGAGGCCAGCCAGCGAATGTCGTTCGAAATTTTCATCAGCGAGGCGGCCAGAGTTTCCATCGCACCCTGGGCAAAAACGATCTCATCATGCGCCGAAAGCGCAGCGAACTTGTTGCCGTGCGAGCGGAAGGGAAGTCCTGTAAGCTCGGCAATCTTCTTCGCAGCCCGCTCCGCAAATTCCGGATGCGTGTTCAGGCCAGTACCGACCGCAGTTCCGCCAATGGCCAGATCGTAAAGTCCATCCAGCGCCTGCTCCAGACGCTTGATGTCGCGCTCCAGCAGCGCCGCCCAGCCGCCGAACTCCTGGCCGAAAGTCAGCGGCACAGCATCCTGCAAATGCGTGCGGCCGATCTTTACCACGTCGTTAAATTCTTTCGCCTTGGCTGCAATCGCATGGTGAAGGCTCCGGATCGCTGGAATTAGCGCCTTCTTCACGCGATCCGCCGCAGCGATGTGCATCGCTGTGGGAAACGTATCGTTCGACGACTGCGACATATTCACATCGTCGTTGGGATGCACTGGCTTCTTCGATCCCATCACACCGCCGGCGATCTCGATGGCGCGATTCGAAATGACTTCATTCACGTTCATGTTGGTCTGAGTGCCGCTGCCCGTCTGCCAGACGCGCAAAGGAAACTGATCCTTGAGCTTGCCCGAGATCACTTCATCGGCAGCCTGCACGATCAGCGTGGCCTTGTCGGCCGACAGTTTTCCCAAATCCTGGTTCACCAGCGCGCAAGCTTTTTTTAGCGTGCCAAAGGCGCGAATCAGCTCCGGCGGCATGGTGTCGCGCCCAATGTTGAAATGCAGCAGCGAGCGCTGCGTCTGCGCTCCCCAATAAACATTGGCCGGGACCTCGATCTTCCCCATGCTGTCGGATTCGATGCGAGTATCAATGGCAGTTTCTTCGGAGGTTGGCATAGTCAGTCCTGACAAGAGCGCCGGCGACCGAGCAACCCGAGATTATAACAAGTGAAAGATCATTATGGTCTACTGTTTGGCGTTAAATGCTGCGCGGATTCAACAACAGCGCCTCCTTCTGGCTTAATCTTCAGTCCGCGTACGATCTCAAGGTTGCGCACGACGAGCTATCCCGAACCATCGAACGCGAAGTTCGCCCGGCCTCATTCGTAGTTGCGAAACTCGGCTCGTAATCCGTCGGGTTAAGACCTGCGGTCTTGGAAATCGCTTCAAGACAAGATGGTTTAGACCCCCGCGCATCGATGCCGAAGGGCGTGCTAAAATCATCGGCTCTGACCGGCGGCATCCCTCCGTGGCACGCCCAGCCGTCGATAAAACTCCATGCCAGACCTTCTCGCCGCCGAAGAGATTGAAACCCTGCCGCAAGCGACGGCTTTTGCGCTTCCGGAGATGCACTCCGACGTGCTGGTGATCGGAGCCGGGCCCACCGGCCTGGCCTGCGCCATTGAGGCGCAGAAAGCGGGACTCAAGGTGATCGTCGTCGACAAGGGCTGCCTGGTGAATTCGCTGTTTCACTATCCGGCGGGAATGTTATTTTTTACGACGCCCGAACTTTTGGAAATTGGCGACATTCCATTCACCACCGCGCACCAGAAACCTACCCGCGAAGAAGCTCTCGAGTATTACCGCAAGGTCGCCGAGCATTACCAGCTCGACATACGGCAGTACGAATGGGTGAAGACGGTGATGGGCGACGATGGGAAGTTCAGCATTACTGCCACCGACCGCGCCGGCCGGCCACACGATTACCGTACCAAGAAAGTGATCGTCTCGACTGGCTACTACGATCTGGCCAATCAACTCTGCCTTCCGGGCGAGGATCTGCCCAAGGTTTCGCATTACTATGGCGAGCCGCATCCTTATTACGATAGCGATGTGCTTGTGATTGGCGGAAAGAACTCGGCTGCGATTGCGTCGCTGGATTTATGGCGGCACGGCGCCCGGGTTACCCTGGTTTACCGTGGCAGTCAATTGCACCGGCACGTCAAATACTGGATCCGGCCTGATCTGGAGAATCGCATCAAGAATGGGGATATCACCGCGTATTTTCAAAGCAGCGTGCAGGAGATCGGCGTCGACCACGTCGTGGTCGTCACGCCCCGCGGCCCCATCCGCTTGAAGAACGATTTCGTTCTGGCTTTGATTGGCTACCACCCTGACTATGATTTCTTGCGGAGCATGGGCATCGAACTTTCCGAAGAGCAATGCAGGCCGGTATGCGATCCCGTCACTTTGGAGAGCAATGTGCCTGGAATTTATGTAGCCGGGGTGATTGTAGCCGGCTCCAGCACCAACGAAATTTTCATCGAGAACGGACGCTTCCACGGCAGGCAAATTGCTGACGACTTGAAGCGCAAGCTGCGACCGTAAAAAATCCGGTCGTAGGGAGGTAGCGAAGCTTTCGGCTGTACTGAGCGATCGGCAGTCTACTTCAGCAAATATTCTTTCACGAACATTACGGTGGCATAGAACTGATAATCGCGATTTTTCTTCTTGGCGAAGCCGTGGCCTTCATCTTTGCCGAGCAGCCACCACACCGGTGTTCCATTCTGCCGCACGATCTGCACCATCTGCGAGGACTCGCTCTCTGGAACTCGCGGGTCGTTCTGCCCTGCAATCACGAACAACGGCTTCGTAATGTTCTTTGCTTTATTGGCGGGAGCGATTTGCTCGAGAAATGCGCGCATCTTCGGATCACGTTCGTCGCCATACTCTACGCGCCGCAAATCCTGCCGATAGCCGGAGGTATGCTCAAGAAAGGTGACGAGATTCGATGGCCCAACTACGTCCACTGAGCAGCAAATGCGGTCGTTGTAATTGGTGGCTACCGCCAGGGTCATGAAGCCGCCGTAACTGCCGCCGGTGATCATGACTTTTCCTGCATCCAGATCGGGTTGCGTCTGAATCCAGTCGAGCAGGGAATTGATATCTTTGTAAGACCCTTCGCGCAGAAAGTTGTTGTCGAGCTTTTGAAAGGTCTTGCCGTAGCCGGTCGAGCCGCGCACGTTGGGATAAATTACGGCGATGCCCAACTCGTTGATGTAGTAATTGTCGTGCCCCAGGAAATCGGGACGCACTTGCCCTTCGGGTCCGCCGTGAATGGCGATAATCACGGGCCGCTTGCCGGAAAACTTTGCCGGAGGTTTGTAGAGGAACGCGGAAATGGCGCGGTCGTCCCAAGACTTCCAGTGAATCAGGTTTGGTTCGGCGAACCCTGAAGTGTTGAGGCCTCCGGTCTCGCTGAAGGTCCAGCGCTCAAGTTTGCTCTTCGCCATGTCGAGAGAATAGGCGTCGAAGGGCTGGCTTGCGGTGCTCAGGCTGAAAGCCAGTTCGCGGCTGTTGTCCCGCCAAGTTATGTGCTCGATCACACCCACCGGCAGCTTGGGCACTGGAACTTCTTTATTGGTCTTGGCATCGAGAACGTGCAGGCGGCTGATGCCATCCTCGTTCGCGACGAATGCGATCCAGCGCCCGTTTTTCGACAGCGCCAATGCATCCACGTCCCATTTGAGATTGGGACTCAGCGCAGTGGTTTTCCGCGTCGCCAGATCCAGGAAGGCCAATCGCTGAAACTCGGAATCCTGATCGCTCGCAAAGTAAACGCCTTTGCCGTCTTTCGAAAAGGTCGCGCCGTAGTACGCCACAGTTTCCGGCCCGCTCTTTGGAGTGAGCAACTCCTTTTTCCCGGTTTGGATATCGATGAGCCAGACGTAGCGCTCCGCAGCGGATATCTGGTTTTCGACGAGCAACCGCTTGCCGTCGGGCGACCAGTCGGAGACCTCCCAGCCGCCACCTTCCATCTGTGCCACCATCCGGGCGCTGGAGGGGTCGGAGGCTTTGACTGCCCAGATGTCGACATCACTTCCGCTGCGCTTCGTGGAAGCGTAGGCGATTCGATCTCCCTGATAAGACCAGCGAGGGCTTATGTTGCGCGACTTCCCGTCGGTGAGCAGCGTGATATCGCCGGTGGCGAAATCGTAGCGGTAGATTTGAAACAATTCGGCGCCACCTACATCTTTGACGAACAAAAAGGAGTCTCCGTTGACCGGCTGATAGCGAGCTTCCGTAATGCGGTCGGGAAAAAACGTGAGCTGAGTGCGCGTGCCGCCGGGAGCTTTTACCGCGTGCACTTGAAAGGTGTCGCCGAAGCGGGTGCGGATGAGCATCTCGCGCTTGGCTGGGTGCCAACTGGCGAAGGCGGCTTCGCGGAATTCGCTGTAGCGTCCCGCGGTTTCAGCCAGTGCGGCGGGAATCTTCGGGATGCCTTCCGCAACCAGATTCTCGTTGGGAACAATTTCGGTGCTTTGCGCGAAAGCGAGCGTGGCGAAGACAATGATGGCGACAACCTGTGAGCAACGTTTCATCGCTTGACTCCTATTTTCGATGTGCCCTCGAAATCATGCGTGCGGATTCCGTGACAGGCACGCAGCGTGCATCTTAGGCTGGCAATCGAAGTGGAGTCAACGGAACAATGCTCGCAGACAGTTCAAGTGCGAATCAGATTGTCCGGAAGCCGAGAGCCGAAGCCCGGAGCCCGAACTTTGTTACCCTAACCATTCCCATGGAACCCCAACCAGAGCTGGCGGCGCCGTCGATCTCGCTGGCATCGTATTTTCGGCTGGTGCGCGGCAACCGCAACTTCCGCCGACTCTGGCTGGCGCAAATTGTCAGCGAGATCGGGGACTGGTTCTACACGCTATCGATCTATACGCTGCTGCTGCAACTGACCGGGCATGCCAGTTCGGTGGCCCTGGCGCTGGTGCTGCAAGTGTTGCCACAAACTTTCGTCGGACCTACCGCCGGTGTGGTCAATGACCGCCTGCGCCGCAAAAGGGTGATGATTACCGCCGACCTGGTCCGCGTATTCGTCGTGCTGGCCATGTTGCTGGTGCGTTCGCGGTCTACCGTTTGGCTGGTGTATCCGTTGCTGCTGGCGGAAACTCTCATGGCCGCATTTTTTGAGCCGGCGCGCAGCGCGGTGATTCCGAACATCGCGGCGCGAGGGGAAGTGCTGATCGCCAACACTCTGTCGTCGGCGACGTGGTCGGTGAATCTGCTGATCGGCGCCTCGGTCGGCGGAGTGGTCGCGGCTTTCTTCGGACGAGATACGGTCTTCCTTCTCAACGCTCTGTCTTTCCTCGTTTCAGCAATACTCATCGCCGAAATGCGCTTTGCCGAGCCGCACGCCGAATCCGCAGCTCCGCTGCGCCCGCGCGATCTTGTCGACTTTTCTCCCGTGCTCGAAGGTATTCGCTATGTGCGCAATCACCGCACGCTTCTGCCCACGGTTTTCGCGAAGGCGGGTGAACTTATGATCGGGCCGAGCTGGGTGATCTTCACGGTGATGGGCGCGCATGAGTTTGCGGTGCACTGGCGCAATGTCGATAGCACTCGCGGAGCCATGCTCGGAATGAGCATCTTGCTCGGTGGGCGCGGATTGGGAGCGCTCGCCGGCCCACTCATCGCGGCGCGCTGGGCGGGACGCAGCGATCGTCGCCTGCAACTGGGCATTCTGTTTGGTTATCTGACCACCGCGCTGGGGTATGGAACTCTCGGCAGTAGCAGCACGGTGTGGATGGCGGCCGCTTGCGCCATGATCGCGCATGCAGGGGGCTCGACCGTCTGGGTGTTCTCGACCACGCTGCTGCAGCTTCATACCGAAGATCGCTTTCGCGGGCGCGTGTTTTCCGCCGACCTGGGCTTCTCGATGTTCACCATCGCCGCCGGAGCGTTCTTGTGTGGAAGATTGTTGGATGCGGGCTTCTCGGCGCGCGCGGTGGCGACCGGGACCGGAATTGTGATGCTGATTCCTGCGGCGCTGTGGATGCTGGCGATGCGCAATTTAATCGGCTTCCGGCGTCCGGCCTCCGGCCTCGGCACGAACTCCTGAGGCCGAAGCCGGAAGCCGCTTTACTTGCCGGTGATGCGATCGATCTTTGCGGCCATAATAAAATCGCTCTCCGTCAGGCCGTCGACTTTGTGGGTCCAGAGCGTGATTTCGGCTTTGCCCCAGGCGAGCAAAATATCTGGATGATGGCCTTGCTCCTCAGCTAACTCTCCCACGCGATTCACAAACTTCAAGGCCTGCCTGAAGTCGGGAAACTTGAAAGCGCGACTGAGATGATGCTGGTTGACCACATTCCACTCGGGAGTGATTTTGTGCAGCGCGTCGAGTTCCTTGCCCTTGAGCGGAGGCATGCCGCCTTTGCAGGGCACGCATTGTTTATCGGCTAGTGGTTCGGTCATATGTTTCTCAATTAACTCCTTCGCGGACTGGGAGTCAAGAGCCGCGCACAACTCTCGCTTCGCTTGCTTCAGTTTGACTGAAACCAAGGCGGTGCATGCCGCATCTGTAAAACCCCGCCCTTGCACTGGTGCGGCCTCCAATTTCTGACGTGAGAGAAGAATGGCTGCCTCCTCCTCGCAACCGAATTCAAGCCAGCCTGGGCAATCTTGGCCAGCCTCCAATCCCTGGCTGATTGCATCCGCGGTCATGCTGGCGACTTTCATGGAAGTGCTGGACACTTCCATCGCCGCTGTTGCCTTGCCCTATATCGCCGGAAGCCTCTCCGCCACCAACGACGAAGCCACTTGGGTATTGACCAGCTACCTGGTGGCGAACGCCGTGGTCTTGCCGGCGAGCGGTTGGTTCGCCCTGCGCTTTGGCCGCAAGCGATTTCTGACCGTTTGCATCGTCATCTTCACGATTTCGTCTTTCGCCTGCGGGTCGGCGACTAGCCTGGCGCTGATTCTCATCGCGCGCGCCGTCCAGGGCGCCGGCGGAGGCGCGCTGCAGCCGCTCTCGCAGGCTATTTTGCTGGAAAGTTTTCCTCCGCAGAAGCGCGGCATGGCTATGGCGGTATTCGCTCTCGGCGTCGTGGTCGCGCCGGTGCTTGGTCCTACGCTCGGCGGCTGGCTCACCGATACTTATTCCTGGCGCTGGGCGTTCTACATCAATATTCCGGTTGGCGCGTTCGCGATTTTCATGATCTCGCGCTATGTGCAGGATCCGCCTTACATCGAGGACGCGCATCCGGGAAAGTTCGATGGCATTGGCCTCGGCTTGCTTGCAGTGTGGCTGGGCGCGCTGCAGATCATTCTCGACAAGGGGCAGGAAGACGATTGGTTCGGCGCTACCTGGATTCGCTGGATGGCGGCGATCCTGGTCATCAGCCTGATTGCGTTTCTCGTCCGAGAGTGGCGGCACAAGCAGCCGTTGGTCGATTTGCGCATCTTTCGCCATCGCAACTTCACCGTGGGATGCGTATTGATCGGCTTGTTCGGGGCCGGAATCTACGCCTTGATCACCCTGTTGCCGCTGTTCTATCAAGAACTCATGGGCTACACCGCTCTGGCCGCGGGGTGGGCCGTGAGTCCGCGCGGCATTGGGGCAATCGTGGCCATGCCGGTGATCGGTTATCTCACCGCGAAGATGGATAACCGTTATCTGATCGCCTTCGGCTTCGCGCTCTTCGGCGCGGCCAGCCTGTGGTTCGGCGAGGTCAATCTCGATATCGGGCAGTGGTCATTCTTGTGGGCCATCATCATCAGCGGCTTCGGCTCGGGCTGCGTGTTCGTTCCGCTCGCGACCACCTCGATGGCTTTTCTCAAGAATGAAGAAATCGGCAACGCCAGCGGACTTTACAACCTGATGCGCAATATTGGCGGCAGCGTCGGAATTTCGGTGGTGAATACGATCGTCTCGCGCCACCAGCAGGCGCATCGCAACGAACTGGCGGGAGCGCTGAATCCGGGCCGCCTCAGCGTGGGCGCGTCCCTGCAGGGAATGCAGCAATACCTCACCACACAAGGTGCCTCGGCAACCACGGCCATGCAGCGCGCCTACGGACTACTCGACCAGACTCTGAATGGGCAGGCGCGGCTGTGGTCCTATGTGGACGATTTTCGCTACATGGCGCTGGCCTGCTTCGGCTGCGTGCCCATTGTGTTTGCGCTGAAAAAAGCGGTCGCGAAGAAGGGCGCTGCGCCTTCGGCACATTGAGGAAGCGACCTATTGGGTGGGACCGCCGTCAAAGTAGTCCTTTTCGATCCCACGGTCAGGTTCTCGGCAGTCGAAGGAACGATGCCACACACAGGGTACGGGGTGCCCACCTTCTGCAAGGGCAGGCCCCGTTCACGGCCGAAGAGAAGCACGCCATCGGAGCCGATCGAAGTCCGCGTAATATGCTCGCGCCAGATTACACACTGTCGGCCAAAACGGCGCTTGTCCCTCCTCAGAACGGAATATCCTCATCCGTGATGGGACCCGAGCCTGCGGCCGCGGGTTGATGATCGGGGACGCTTTGGTCGAAGCTGCTGCCATTGCCACCGGATGCTGATGCGCCGCGCGAACTGCTGTACTCACCACCTGCGCCTTCGCCGCGACCGCCCAGCAGGACGAGATCGTTTACATGGATCTCAGTCATATATTTCTTCTGGCCGCTGGTCTTGTCGTCCCAGGAGTGGGTCCGAAGGCTGCCCTCGATGTAGACCTTGTTGCCCTTTTTCAGATACTCGCCCACGATCTCAGCCGTGCGCGCCCAGGCCGTAATGTTGTGCCACTCCGTGCGATCCTGCCACTGGCCTTCTTTGTCTTTGAAGCGGTCGTTGGTTGCCAGACTGAACTTGGCCACGGGGGTGCCCTGCGGCGTGTATTTCACCTCGGGATCTTTGCCCAGGTTGCCGATGAGAATAACTTTGTTAACGCTCTTTCCTGCCATGGGAGTGCTCCTTGGCTCGCACTATAGCAGAATTAGGCTGGTGGATAACGGACGATTGTGGGTTAGCGACGAAAGGAAGTAGCCTTTCGGGACCATTGGACTAAGACGTAGGAGGTCCCCGCATCGGTAGCGCCGGCATCCTGCCGGCTGTCCCGAGAGTGTCCTCGCCCTCCGCCGGACAGCCGCCGGGAAGGCGGCGCTACTGACCCGCGGGCGGGCATTGACGGGCATTTACTGAGGCGGGAAGCGAGAACTGTCTTCTAAGGTATAATCGCTCGCATGCCTGCTGCACCCGGAGCTACCAAAGCCGTCGGCATGGTTCCCGACGAAATGAAGGCCGAACCCAGGTCTAAGGGCATCACCACGCCTCGGAAGAAGAAGCCGAAAGAACTCGCCGTCATCACCGAATGCTGCACGGGATGCGCCGGGTCGCCGGCCTGCGTGGAATATTGTCCGGTGGAGGACTGCATGTTCTGGGTCGCGGACGAAGACAGCACGCCCTTCGGGCGCATCGCCGTCGACCCCATCCTCTGCATTGGCTGCAAGAAGTGCTTGAGCAAGGGCCCCGACGGCTGCTTTTTGGATGGCTGCCCGTGGGACGCTATCGTGATGGTCGACACGGCTGAGGTTGAAAAGGAAGTGGGAGCGATGGCGATCTGATCGGTAGCTGTCAGTTGTCGGTTCTCAGCGTTCCGCAACCGCCCGATTTTGCGGAAGCTGAGAGCTGACAGCTTATTTTGCCCGCTGCTGTATTGCCCGCTCCGTCTCCGCCGCCTGCTGCCGCACATCATTTGAGATATCCGCTAGGTCGCGCTCATACGGGCGAATCGCGGCTAGATCATCTGGCTGGCCGATAAGGTAGAGCGCTCGCAGCCCCTCCCACACCTGCTCGTTTGCGGGATCAACTACCGCTAACTCCGCTCCTGCGGAAAGGTTCGCACCGGTGCCAGCAACCGATCGAATGCGTCCCGGGATTGGGGAGCGGATTTCCGCAATCTGCTTCGTGCCATATTCCAGTTTCGCGATCAATCCGCCCTGATGGATGGCGGTGCCGGGGCGGTCGGAATCTACGATGCGCCCAGCTTGCGGCGAAGTGATTTGCGCCGGCTGCAGCAGCGCGACAATCTGTGCACGCCCCGTCGCATCACCGAAGCGCACCAGCGACAGGGCCGCGTTTCCCCGCACCATGGGCGACGGATCGGCGAGCAGGTTCAATAATGCTTGATGAAATGCGGCGAATGAAGCATCCTGCCCCATTACCCAAGCGTCGGTGTTGCGCACTTCTTCCACCGGATCGGCCGCCAGCCGCACCAAGTCGGGATACCATCGTTTTGCAGTCGCCTCCTGGCGCGTGATGCGCTCACCCACCTGCACCAGCGCCTGCTGAATGTGGCGCGGTTTCTTCGCGTCGTGGAGGTATTCGGTCAACTGCAGATCCGAGAGCTTGCGGCCAAACCAGGTATTCCACCAGAACAGAAACGGCATGAGGCAGATGAGCCACGCGGTGAAGAAGAAGAGAAGCTTCTGCGCGCGGGACATGCCCGGCTTTTTGGCCTTCAGGAGTTCGATTGGCGGTGCTAGGTTGGGATTCGCGGACATGGGCCAGAGAACAGTAAACAACTATTTCACGATTTAGTCCACGACATCGGCGTCGAGCACGCGCTCCTGCTCGAGGTAGTGCGAGACCGCGTACTGGGCCAGAAGCGGCGTTTGCAGCCGGATTTCGGCTCCGATCCAGGCGCCTTTGGGGTAGGGGATCCGCCTCGCTTCGCCGGGCGGCACGGCCGAGGACGCCGCGGCCACATGGCTTGGGGAAAGTCCGCCGCTGCCGAATTGCGGGCCAAACTCGGCGCTCTGGATCTGGTCGAACTGCTGGATCTCGCGCCAGGCTTCGCCGCCTACTGTGCCGGAGACGTCTATCTTTAATCTCACTGCCGACATAGAGTCAAAAGCTTTTACCGCGGGGGAACGGGGTAATACTAGGGTAAACTTTTCATCCCCTTTATCTTTTTCCTTCAACTGTGCGGAAACCATTGATAGAGCATGAAGTACACGATCACGCCGGTGACGCTGACGTACATCCATAGCGGCCAGGTCCAGCGGGCAATGGCGCGGTGCTTGTCGTAGCGAGCCCGCAATCCGCGGACCAGCGTTATGATCACCATGGGGACGATGATGATGGCGAGCGTGACGTGGGGAATCAGAATTACTAGATAAATCACATGCCATATTCCTGGCTGCAGGAATCGAATGTCGCCAACCTTCCAATGGAAGTAAACGTAGCAGGCTAGAAACAGCGCCGAGGCGGCTACGGCTGCGATCATGCAGGCGCGGTGGGCGGCGATTTTGCCGCGGGCAATCAGGTAGCGGCCGGCGCCCAGAAATACGGCGCTGATTCCGTTGAAACTCGCGATTAGGGCAGGGAAGTAGGCATATTGTTCAGCGATCATATGGTTCGCGATCAGGCAGCGGGCCTCGTGGTACGGCGATTTGCCATCAGGAATGCTAGGCCAAACATCACCAGCGAAAACAGAAGCAAGGTTGCCATGGCCGAAGGTAGAGGAAACGCCGTCTCCAGGCCGGGATAGAGCAGGTCGCGCAGCGCTTCGACTCCGTAGGTGAGCGGGTTCATGTACATCAAGGCGCGAATCCATCCGGAAGCGCCGGAGAGCGGAAAGAGCGCTCCGGACAAGAGCCACAGCGGAATCAAAAACAGGTTGATGATGCCGTGAAAGGCCTGCGTGGAATCCATGGGCCAGGCGATGGCGAAGCCCAGAGCGGTGAGCGCGAACGAAACCAAAAAGACCACTCCGGCGATCAGCAGGGCCCGCGCCACGTCCAGATGCACACCCGCAAACGGAGCAAAGATCAGAAAGATCATCCCTTGGATCGTGGCCAGTGTAGTTCCACCTAAAACCTTGCCCAGAACAATGGCCGAGCGCGGCACCGGGGCCACCAGCACCGAGAGCAGAAATCCTTCTTTGCGGTCTTCGATCACCGACATCATGGTGAAGATCGAGGTGAAGAGCACGATCATGATCAGCGCGCCGGGATAGAAGTAATCCATGTAATGCTGCTGGCCCTGGCCTCCGCCGGAGCGAAACGAGGTGCCGAAGCCGGAGCCGATCACGACCCAGAACAGGAGCGGAGATGCCAGCACGCCAACCACGCGCGACTTCTGCCGGTAAAAGCGTACGATCTCACGCCACCACAGCGTGAAGGCGGGTAGCCACACGCCCGCGGAAGCGGGAGCGATCGGTCGAGTCAATACGGCAGTTTGCGCGGCCACGTTTAACTCGCTTTCGTCGCCGGAGATTTGGTCGCCGGGGCTGCACTTTTCTTTTTCCCGAGCATGCCGAGGTCGCGCATCTCCCAGTAGGCGTTCAGTAGAAATACCGCCGACAGCGTCAAAAGGATCAAGGTCAGGAACAAACCATCCACGGTGGTGATCATTCCGTTGATCAATGTCCACGCGATCCCGAGCAAGGGAAGCACACCCAGCACCAGAGAAAGAACCAGAATTATAGCGAGCACGCTACCTCCTGTGATGTTCTGAACTCGACGGATCGCCACCGTCGTTGCCGTCTTCCTCGCTCCAGAATTTATGGCCGGTGCGGCGGATGAAAACGTCTTCGAGAGCCGGCTTGCTTACCGAAAGCGCCTCGATCTCTCCCGGAAAGGCCTCGACCACGTCGGTTACAAAGCGGTGTGCGCCTTGGCGCTCCATGCGGACTTGATTCCCCAGCACCGTAGCATTCACGTGAAAGCGGTCGCGAATGCGCTCGGCGAGCAATTCGGCATCGTGCGCGGCATCCAGCAGAATTACATCCCCGCCGATTTCGCTTTTCAACTCGGCGGGCGTGCCCAGAGCGACCAGGCTGCCTTCATTCAAAATCGCCAGCCGGTCGCAGCGTTCGGCCTCTTCCATAAGATGAGTGGTTACCAGCACGGAGACTTGCTCTTCGTCGCGCAAGATCTGCAGGTACTGCCAAAGATCGCGCCGCGCTCCGGGATCGAGGCCCGTAGTGGGCTCGTCCAGCAACAGCACTCCGGGATGATGCAGCAATCCCTTCGCCAATTCGATTCTGCGCTGCATACCGCCGGAGAAGGTTTCAACCAGCTCTTTGGCGCGATCCGCGAGGCCCACGCGCGAGAGGATTTCCTGGATGCGCTTTTTTAAGGCTGCGCCACGAATGCCATAGAGATGTCCCTGATGCCAAAGATTTTCGTAGGCGGTGAGTTTCTTGTCGACGCTCTGGGCCTGAAAGACGACGCCGATCTGCCGCCGCAAGCGCGCCGGTTCGCGCACTGCGTCGCATCCCATGACGATCGCCTGGCCCGCGCTCGGAACCATCAAGGTGGAAAGAATCCGAAACAGCGTGGTCTTGCCGCTGCCGTTCGGGCCCAGCAGTCCAAACAATTCGGCCGGACCTACGTCGAACGAGACGCCGTTCAGAGCCGTGCGCTTCTCGTAGCGGTGCACAAGGTTTACGACGGAAATGACGGCGGGTGCGGAAGAAGGCCTTACTTCCGAAGCGGCATCAGCGAAGGCGGAAACTTTCGATGGCAAGCGGTCCCTTGGGCTAAACACGAATCCAATCGGCAAATCCGATTGGGTCATCCGATTGGGTCATCCGATAATGACAGTCTAAATTAGTGTACGACGATATGGCGAGGAAGTGTGAAGCTCAGGCGGCGGAAACACCCCGCTGCGTCTGCGGCAAGCGTTCTTCAAACGCGACCGGAACGTGCCGCCAGACTTGAATCGACAGAATCACCGTTGCGGCCAGCAGCAGCGCTCCCACGGCCACGTGCGCCACGGTCGAGACGACCATGGGCAGCTCGGGCTGCACCGCGCTTCTTCCCCAAGCCACGCGTGTGAGGAATGCGGTAAAACCCAGGCAGAGCTGCGTGATCAGGAGCGAAAGCATTAAGATCGCCGGCCGCCGCACCGCTTCGATATTCGAATATACGGTTAACGCACGTACCGCTGTCCAGGAAAGCACAAAGGCTACGATCACAGCATGCACCACGTGCGGCCACCAACTCATGCCGTGATGGCGGAACATGCCACCCAGGATAAGTTGCACGTAGAGCACGAAGATCGAGAGCACGGTCAAGGTGAAGAGGCTGGGACGGCGCGAGTCGAACTCCACCCGCGGCTGCTCCTCGACCCACCGGCGGCCGGTAAAGACTGCAATCGCGACTGCAATGCAGAAAAAAGTCTGCGCTACCGTGGCATGGGCCGTGGAAACCGCCGGCGGCTGGAAAAACAAAACTGTGAGCCCGCCCAGGATCGCCTGCGCAATCACGGTGCAGAATGCGCCTACGGCCAGCCATCGCAGCCAGCGGCGGCGCTCGACCAGCAGAGTCCAGATCGCGATGGCCAGGGTTAACGTGACCAGCGTCCCGGCGACCATGCGGTGGCTCCATTCGTAACGCACGCCGCCCACAAACTGCGGCACCTTCACCAGGTAGCCAAAGGAAGTCGGCCAGTCGGGGACGGAAAGGCCTGCCTCGTTGCTCGTGACCAACGCCCCCGCCGTGATCACCACAAAGGTCGCGCAGGCGGTGAACACGGCGAACAGATGATGAGACCGGTTGTAATTGGATCGGATGGCTTTCAGCTGGTTCCCCCTTCGCGCGGGCAAATTGACGAAATCCGCATCGCTCATCGAGCTAACCGCGGAGATCTGCACACTACTGAACCGAGTATTTTAGCAGAGGATCGGCCACTCGGACTTGGTGAGCCTGGGGCTTATGGGGCTAAGGGCTGGTCTTCGGAGACCGGAAGCAATGGCGGTCAAGCTTGCAGGGCCGGGGGGCGAGGATGCCCCCCGGACAGCCGACAGGGTGCCGGCGCTAGTTTTGCGGCTATTGTTTTGCAGCTATTCTCCGGCGGCCTTAAAGCTTTGATCCACCGTTTTGGTTTCCTTCGGGGCGACCGTCACCTTCTGATCCTGCTCGCCGAGTTTCTCGTGGACAAAAGCGATGGTGTAATCGCCTGGCGGCAAGCCTTTGATTTCATACTTTCCGCTCTTGTCGGTGACGGCGAAGAACGTGCTCTTTACGACGTTGACGTACATCTTCATCCAGGGGTGCTGGTTGCACTTGACCGGGAGCATGACTTCTTCGCGCGCGAAATTCTTTTCCAGCGGGGGAGAAGACGGCGGCTGCGATTCGTTCCATTCGCGATTATCTTTCGGCGTGGGGTGGATGTTGTGGGTGGTCTGGTCGTCGTTCTTGATCTGAACGGTTTGACCCGCCATCACTCCTAGCACGTGCGGATGGTACTTGCAGCCGCTCTGGTCGAGGACGACTGCGTCCTTGGGAACGTCGAAGGTGCGGCTGCCCAGCCCGTCCTTCACGTAAACGAAGACGTTGGCCAGGTCGCCGTTTTCGACGACCACGTTTTCGGCTTCGTTCATGCCTTTGCAGGCCGGGTCCTGGCTCATGTCAATCTTCGAGGGCTTCGGCGCGGTGCCCTCGAATTTCACGGTGCCGCTGACGGTCGCCACCGTTGCCGGATCGATCGGAGTGGCCGCTGGCGCCGCTTGTGGCTGGGACATGCTGTTGCTCGATTGTTCGGTGTTCTCCTTCTTATTGCAGGCCGCCAGCATCATTAAGGCCAAGAGCGCCAATACGCTGACCGCCACCGTATTTGCAAGCATTTTTTTATTCATGATGTCGTTCCTTTCGTTGAGTTGAAGAGCTTGGAATTGAAGTACTGTAACTTTGTTCGCCGCGAACGATCCATCCAAACCGGCAATTCTACCGCGAGCCGCCGCCTGCCGTTCGACGTGATTCCACCGCGGCTTGCTTGCGCTTGCGGTTCGGTTGCGCCGCCGCGGTTTTCGCATGCGGCATCGATGCCGCCACTCTCCGCTGCTCCTCCGGCGTTAGCTGGAAGATATAGTCGGTGAGTAGCTTGCGGTGATCGCCCTCGTACCCCTGGAACGATGGCGGCGTGGGCCCGGCGAATACCCACTGATTATTCTGCCGCCTGAATAATCCGGAAGGCATCGAGGTGCCGGGACTCACGGCCTGGGGATCGGTGATCCAGCGCTCGACCCAATCCGGCTTGAGGCGCTCTTTGGCCAGCAGAAAATTCGGCGCGGTGGCGATCTTATCGTGCGCGGGCTCGCCCGTGGCGTGGCACTTCAGGCATGGGGCTGCGGAGCTCGAGAACAAGCTGCGCGCCATGTCCGATTCTTTCGCGGAGAGCAACGGCACTTGCTCGGGAATGTAAGGCAGGGGCTGCTGCGACAGCGCCTGGAAAAAGCGCACCAGTTTTCGCAATTCGTTATCCGAAAATGAAAACGTAGGCATGCGCACTTTTAAATAAGGACGTACGCCGTTGCGATTCGTATCGTTCGCGCTCAGCGCGGGATTCGACAAAAACTTCCTCAGCCATTCGGGATCGACGCGCGCTCCTTCGGTCAATAATTTTGGAGGCAGTTGCTCTTGCGCATCCTGATATTGCTTCAATCCCATCAGAATTGTTTTCTGGCCGGGGATGAACTGGTGGCAGCCCATGCAGTTGTATTTCTTGACGATCCACCAGCCCTCCTGAATGTCGTCCCGCGCATCGCCTGGCCTGTATTGGTAGGTCGAGGGCAGAGAAGTTTCTTCGCTGCCGATCAGGAACGTGGCGAGGTCGAGCACCTGATCCTTGGTCAGGTGCACATTCGGCATGCGCAGCGCTTCGGTCTCGCTTTTCACTTTGCCCTGGTCGTAGATGTTGGGCTCGGCGAGTTTATGCTCGAAGAATCCTTTGTGGTCGTACCAAGGCTCTGTCGCGGGGCCATCGGGCAGGCGGGCGAGATCTTCTTTATCCTTGATCGGCTCCGCGTCTTTACCTCCGCGTTGCGCGGTTTCGGTGAACAACGCAAAGTCGAGGCGCTCGATGGGCTTGCTGCCTTCGTACGTCAGCTCCGTGCCGATGCGGCCTTCATCCTCGAAGCCCGCGATTTCGTGGCAGCCGGCGCAGCCGAAGTGGCGGACCCACTTTTTGCCTTCCTCCTTCAACGCGGGGTTGTCCATGAACGCCGCCTCGGCATATGAAGACGGCTCCTGCTTCTTCTGGGTCATCAGGTAAGTCGCGATATCTTCCGCGTCTTCGGGAGAGAGCCGCAGGCTGGGCATCACAGTCATGTTCTGCACTTGCAGTTCGTGGCCGTCGTTGGGGCACTGGCTGTGGTCCAGATCGAACTGGTAAGGCAAGCCCTTCCGGGCGTAATCTTCGGGGCCGATATCTTTCTTTTCGTATGGACAGTAAGGACGGGTGCGCTCGCGGGCGTTGTGAATCCAGCGTACCAGGTAATCGTAGTTCGCTTTTTCGCCGACTCGCGTTAGATTTGCGGCGAAGACTCCGCCCTGCATCGGATCGCCTTCGCCGATCGAGTGACACGCCAGGCAGCCGCGGCTTTCGAATAACTCTTTTCCATGTTCTGCGTTACCGGGTTTGTGCTGAGCCACGGCATCCCTGAATCCCGATTGCCAGAGATACGCCGAGATCGCCTGAATCTGGTGATCGTTCAGCCGGAAGTTCGGCATCTTCGTGGTCGGCCGGAAATCGGTCGGCTTCTTCAGCCAGACCGGAATCCAATTCTTGTTTAGCTTCAGCCGAACGTCTTTCAAGTTCGGACCGACCTTCTTCATGTCCTGCATCAGGCTGTGCGATTGAAAATCGAGCTGCTGCAAACGCCCGTCCAGCTTGCTGTTCGCCACGCGTAGATCGACGGCTTGGCCATTCAAGCGGTTGGCTTCTTCATTCGACTCGGCAGCATCGGCCTGCTTCATCAGATATGCGGTTTGCTTTAAGTTATCTCTCTTTTGCGTTTCGATCTGCTTGATCTGCTGGCTGACCGAGTTCAGGTCTTCCGGCTCTTTGTCGTAGCCTTCATAACGATGGCAACCCATACAGCCGCGCTGGCGGTAGAGGTCTTTGCCATCGTTGATGGTTTGAAACTGCACGTCGCCGCTGACGAGCACCATGTCGGCGGCGTGGCAATTCTGGCAGCCCGCCTGCGCATTTTCTTTGGGAAACAGAGGCCACAACCAGTGCTCGTAATTGCCGTGCGCCTTCTCTACGCTGGTGGTGGCGCGGCCGTTGCCCTGATGGCAAGGCGAGCAGCCAAACTTTTCCGGATCGTGAATGCTCAACAATTCCGGCTGGGTATGGCTCGCGAAAGCGTCGGCATACTCGTCGGGCTTCTTCTCGCCCTTCGGCGTCATTGACGCGGGCGTGATCTTTAGAGGCTCGCGCGTGTTCATGTGGCAGGACTCGCAACGGTCGACAATATTGGCGTCGGCCACGTTGATCTGCACGATGGCCGGAACCCATTCGGTCGCCCGGCGTTTTAATCCGTCGATCTGCTGCGGCGTGAGGTCCACCATGTGGTCGGAGATGTATTCGTCCATCTTCGCTCGGGCTGCGGTCACCGGCTTTAACACATCGCCCAGGTCGAGGCTGAGCTTGGTGCGCTCGTCGCGAATCTCGTTGTACTTTTTCTCCAACTCTTCGAAGTTGTAGCTCTGCTTGCTGCCGTCGGGGAATTCCACCGTCGCTTTCTTCTCTTTGTACTCCTTGATTTCCTTTCGCTTGCTATCCTTGGCCGATTCGCTGGTGCTGGTCTCGAGTTCGTAGGTCAAGGCATTTACGTAGGCACGCCGGTCGGTGAATACGCTTTGCACGGCGAGCAGGCGCGCGCTGGCATCGTCGAGCCTCTTGCGCGCTTCCTCCCCTTGCGCTTTCGAATCCTGATACGCCTTTTCGTAGGCTTGCTTGAGGGCTGCGTAATCCGGGTTTTGCTCGACGTCTTTTTCCGAAGCGACCGACTTCGACCGCGCGGAGTTCAGGAAAGCGCTGTAACGATCCTTCCACTGGCCCTGAAAAGCCTTCCACGGGCGCTGCACCCACGCCTCATCCCACAAGGCCCAGAACAATGTCGCCATCAGAATCACCATCGCGATCAGGTAATACGCGGCGTACGACTTGCTTGTAATCGGGTCCTGCTCGAGGTTGGGTTGTTCAGGCACCGCGCTTCCTCCGAAAACCGTCGTTAGTCGTTGGTCGTTGGTCTTTGGTCGTTGGTCGTTAGTCGTTCGCTGTGCGGCGATGCTGCTCGCGGTCGCGGCTTGACCAACGACTAACGACCAACGACGGTTTCTAAATATTGAACCAAGGCGTAATCCACACGTACTTGATGTGCCACAAAAGCCTCAGCCCCATCTTCAGCGGCAGAGCCACCATGCTTAGCAAAAGAAATTGCGTAAGGGAAAATTGCAGCAGGCTCATGCGCTTGAAATCTTTACCCATGTAGCGCCGGAAGAGCGAATACACCAGAAATCCTCCGAGCACGTAATAGCCGCCGACCACGATGGCGCCGAAAACGATTTTCGCAAGGTTTGAAGTGATGCCGAAAATATCCGGGAGATCGCGGTTCACTTCATAGATCAGGCGGTTATGATCCCAGGTCTGCCCCGGCCAGAACCATTGCCAACCAGGCCCTCTTATAAATGTTCCGATGATGATCATCGCGACCCAGAGAATGATGAAGCCGAACAAAAATGTGCCGATGGAAAATTTGCGTTGCTTCCATGTGTAATACCCACTGCCCAGCGGATTGGTGTCGACATAGGGAATGACCATCAACCCGATAATGATCATCGTGGGCATGACCACACCGGCGATCCAGGGATCGAAATAGACGAGCATCTCCTGTAGTCCAAGGAAATACCACGGAGCCTTGGCCGGATTCATCGTCAAGTTGGGATTGGCGGGCTCTTCTAGTGGAGCGTTCAACGCGATCGACCACACCATCAGAATAATGGTGACGAGGATGGCGGCGAGGAATTCAATGCGCAGCAGAAACGGCCAGACGTGAACTTCCTTCTGCCAGCCCGGTTTGAAGGGCCAGGTCTTGCGGTGATGCGTCTTGGCCATCGCGGGATCGGCTTCCAGTTGCGCGATCAGCAGATCGTTGGCGTGCGCCTGCTTCCAGGCGAGGTAAATGTAGAAGCATAGAAGAGGAATCAAGCCCACGATCGGCACGTTGTCCGGAGCCGAACAGATTTCCCAAAGTTGTCGCCAGTCCATAGTGATTCTCGCGTCTGTTGCCAAACTCTTGTCATTCCGAACCGGGCTGAAAGCCCGGTGAGGAAGCTGCTTTTTCTCTTGCGCCGGCTAAAAGCGGTCGAGCTGCGCTCGGCGGACAGCCGAGCGCGGCTGTCCCCACACTAATTTCTTGCGACCGTCCCCCCCATGAATCTTGCTTCGCTACTCTCCCGCGGCCTTCGGTCCTCTTCGCGGCTTATCAGCCTCGGCTTCGAGCATCACCGGCGCCGGACCAGAAATTCCGCCATCTTTTCTGACGCGCCAGAAATGTACGATCATCAGCACCGAAGCTACAATGGGAATTCCGATGCAATGCCAGATGTAGGAGCGCAGCAGCGCGTTCGCATCCACGATCGAGCCGCCGAGCAATCCAAAGCGCACATCGTTGTATGGAGTCATCCCGAGCATCGAGCCGAACGGGCCTTCGTGCCCCAGCAGCGGCGTGGCGCGCGCCATGTTCGTACCGACCGTGACGGCCCAAAAGCCGAGTTGATCGTCGGGGAGAAGGTATCCTGTGAACGAAAGCAACAGCGTGAACACTAGCAGCAGCACGCCGATGTTCCAGTTAAATTCGCGCGGCTTTTTGTAGGAGCCGGTGAGAAAAACTCGGAACATGTGCAGCCACACGCCGATCACCATCAAGTGCGCGGCCCAGCGATGCATGTTGCGCAGGATTTTTCCGAAAGGCACGTCATGCTCGAGATACAGCACGTCGCGAAAGGCCTGCACTTTGCTGGGGTGGTAGTAGAACATCAGCAGCACGCCGGTGTAAGTGAGAATGATGAAGAGAAAAAACGTGATCCCGCCCATGCCCCAGGTATAGCTATAGCGCACGGCGTCGCGATTGATCTTCGCCGGATGCAAATGAAGGAAGACGTTGGAAAGCACACCCAGTGCGCGGTTGCGCGGAGTGTCATCGTGTTTGTGGCGAAAGATCGAAGTGTAGACCTGGGTTTTGGTGGGATCTTTCAGCCCCTCGATCTGTTCTTTCGCTTTCGCGGGGATGTCGACCTTGATCGCCTGAATGTCTTCCTTGACGCGATCGACCAAGCCCACTTTGCCGTTCTTGCCGTTATTTTCGTCAGGCATAAGGTTCTCTTCGTTACTTATGAAAACCGGCTTCGCCGGCGTTGCTTTAAACTCCGGTCAAGAACGCTCCCGGGTCGTTAAACTTGCTGGGTTGTCCCTTGGGCCACTGGTAGAGCCGCGAGGTGTCGACGATGATTTGTCCATCCGGCGCGAGTTCCACGTGGGCGCGGTCCATGGGCCGCGGCGCTGGTCCCTCGAAGTTGATGCCTTCGCTGTCGTAGCCGCTGCCGTGGCACGGGCATTTGAATTTATTTTCGCTGGGCTTCCAATCTGGCGTGCAGCCCAGGTGCGTGCAGCGCGCGTAAATCACGAATACGCGGTCGGGCGTGCGATCGACCCAGATGCGATATTTTTGTTGAAATTTAGTGTCGACTCCGAGCGCAAACTCAGAGGGATACCCGATTTTGAAAACCGTGTTGGGTTCGAAAAGAGTGCGGGGAAGAAAAAATCGGAAGAAGGCCAGAAACCACGCAGTAAGAAATGCCGTGACTGCGACCCACACCATGCGCCGCCGGCGCTGGTCGACTTCGGTATTCGAGGGGCCGGCGGAAGAAAGTCCGGCCGCAGCCGCTGCTTTTGAAGTCCCCACGGCCGGCGTACCCACATACTTGGTGGCGTCGGCCGCGCCTGGCGGCGAAGTTGGAGCCGCCTCTGGCTTGGGACTCGGGTTGGGCGCTTCACTGCCGGGAACCGTCACGGGTTACCCTCCTGCTGGTATTAACTAAAACCTAATCGCCGGCGGCGGCCAACAATGCTGGCGTCGCGATGAACCTCCGGCTCGCTTGCCTCGGGACATCGGAATGAGTGGCGCGGCCGAGCGCTTCGAAAACCAACTGCCCCAGCGCCGCAATAAATTTTGGAGAATCGTTCAAACCAGCGCTCATCTCAAACTGCGTGAAGCCCAGCCGTTGCGCTTCTTCGCGGGCTTCGTGATCGATCTCGCCCAGTGTCTCAACATGATCGGAAACGAAAGCCACGGGCACGATGCAAACCTCGCGCGCGTTTTGCTTGGCCAGATCACGCAGGGTGCGGTGCAAGGAAGGCTGCAGCCATTTGCTGGCTCCCACCTTGCTCTGGTAGCAGAGTCGGTGGGGATTTTGCCAGCCGCCGCGTGCCATCAAAAGCTGCACCGTGTGTTCAATCTGGCGCTGATAGGGATCGCCCTTGGCGATGATCGACATGGGAATGCTGTGGGCGCTGAAAACAATTTCGACTCGGGCCGGCGTAGGAAATCGGTCCAGCGCCTCTCCGACTTTTTCGACGACCGCATCTAGATACATCGGATGCCGGTAGAACGAACCGACATTATGCGTAGACAGGTCGCGGCAAAGCGAACCGCCGCGGACCAGTCGCTGCCATTCGTTCAGGCTGCTTCCCGTGGTAGTCGAAGAATATTGCGGATAGAGCGGCAGCAAAACTACCTCGTCGCATTGCGCCGCTTGCAGCTGCGCCAGCGCATCTTTGGTAAACGGGTGCCAGTAACGCATCGCGACAAAACAGCGCGCATCGAGCCCGCGGCTTTCAAGTTCTACTTCCAGGGCGCGCGCTTGCCCTTCGGTGAAGCGCCGGATGGGCGACCCTCCGCCAATGGTCGCGTAGTGGTGCTGCACCTTGCGCGCCCGCGTAGTCGAAATCAATTTGGCCAGAGGTTTGCGGCCGAGGCGCGCGAAAGGAAAGTCAATGATGTCGGGATCGCAGAAGAGGTTATAAAGAAACGGCTCGATCGCAGCCAGCGTGTCAGGCCCGCCAAGCTGAAACAGAATCACCCCCACACGCCGTGTTGTACGCGTCATCCCCCAGAATCCCCAGAACGGGCGAATTTACTCCCATCTGGGGCGAGAGTCAATGGCGGAATGCAGACACTGCAGCCACTCCGGTCAAAAAAGCGGACACCTTGCCGGAATAAAGAAAACAGTTCGACTAATGCTGCGCGCGCCGAACCTCAACCTGCTCTCCGATCTCGATGCTCATCAAGTCTTCTCCCGCTTCGAGAGGGCCGGAGTAGGTTTTTCGTGTATGGAGAACCAAGTCCGGGGAATTCGGAGGGACGATGTGCGAATGGACCGCCAGTTTCGGCGCCACCTTGGTGCAAACCTTGCCGGCCTCATCCGGCATGGTGTGGTGCGCCCCGCCGCGCGCTCGCTGCTCCGGAGAATAGGAATTGACGAGCTTGCTGTAAGCTTCAGGATCGAGCACTTCATGAATCAAGACGTCGGTCCCTTGGGCAAACCGGATCAGGTTCTCCGAAGAACGGGTGTCGCCTGAAAGCAAGACCGAGTGCCCGGCATAGTCAACCCGGTATCCAAACGCGGGTTTGAGTAGGCCGGGATCCACTTCGAAGGCGGTAACCTTGAGATCTCCGTTCCGATAAACAACGCCCTGCTGAATGTCCTTCGCTTGAATCTCCACTCCCTGCGGCGGCAGGTGCTCATCGACGTCACGCCGCATGTGGAGGTCGAAGGAGTAGGCCCGCTCGGGGCGCGCCATCATGCGTCGAGTTCCCGCCGGTCCCCACACGCGAAGCGGAACTTTGCGTCCCATCACCCAGCCGGTGAGCCAAAGGTCTGGAATCCCCACGATGTGATCGGAGTGCAGATGAGTCAGGAATAAGCCGTCAACTTGTGAGATGTTGGCCTGGTAAAGCCGTAGCAGAGCGCCACGGCCGCAATCGAACAGCAATTTCTCCTGCCCGGGCCTCGCCCAGGATGCTCGGGCCAAAGCGCTCCATCGAAGGACGAGGATTGCCGGTGCCGAGCAGGGTGATCGTAAGGGTCTCCGCAGGAAGGGTCTGCGCGTCGGCCGTTTGCGCAAGAGAGACGGCCAGAGCGAGCCCCAAAGCCAGCTTCAGGGGGAGATTCCGAAGGGCGGTCGGCGCTGCATTTCCGAGTTCGAGCATCAAGCGTGCGACGGCTGAACCTCTGCCTGGGTCTGCATCTCTGCGATCACGGCATCGGCGAATTGCGACGTGCCTGATTGCCCGCCCACATCGCGGGTCAACTTTTCGGGACGGCTGTACACTCTTTCGAGAGCGTTGCGGATTTGCGTGGAGGCGTCGTGCTCGCCGAGATGGCGCAGCATAAGCAAGCCGGAGCGTAGTAAAGCGGTGGGGTTCGCCAGATTTTTTCCGGCGATGTCAGGGGCCGAGCCGTGCACGGCTTCGAAGATCGCGCACTCATCGCCGAGATTGGCGCTGGGAACAAATCCTAAACCGCCGACAAAGGCCGCGCACAAATCGGAAATAATGTCGCCGTAAAGATTTTCCATCACCAGCATGTCGTATTGATACGGATTCATCACCAACTGCATGCAGGTGTTGTCGACGATGTGCTCGCCGTAAGTGATCTCGGGATATTCTTTGGCGACGGTGCGGCTGCAGCGCAGGAACAAGCCATCGGAAAGCTTCATGATGTTGGCTTTGTGGATGGCATGAATCTTCTTGCGCTGATTTTTGCGAGCGTACTCGAAGGCGAAGCGGGCGATGCGGGTGGAAGCCTTCTCGGTGATGATCTTTAAGCTTTCCACCACTCCCGGCACCACTTCGTGTTCCAGGCCGGAGTAAAGGCTTTCGGTGTTTTCGCGCACGATGATGAGATCGACGTCGGGGTAGCGTGTAGGGATGTGCGGCAAGTTTCTGATTGGCCGGAAGTTGGCGTAAAGCTCGAATTTCTTCCGCAGAGCCACGTTGATGCTGGGAAAGCCGCCCCCGACCGGCGTTGTGACCGGGCCCTTCAAGCCGACGCGGGTGCGCTCAATCGACTCAATCAGTTCTTTGGGAATATATTCGCCGAAGTCCTCATAGGCCTGCGCGCCCACGGCAAAGGTCTCCCATTCGAAGCGCACGCCAGTGGCTTCGAGAATTCGTACCGTCGCCTGGGTGACTTCGGGGCCGATGCCATCACCCGGTATCAGAGTTACTTTATGACTCATGATTTCTTCTCTGCGCTCAGGGAGCAGTTTTCTTGGCTTTCATCTCGCCCGTTTCTTTGGCCTTCACCAAATCTCTGAGTTCGTTCATGAATTCTTTCACATCTTTGAAGTCCAGATACACCGAGGCAAAGCGGACGTAAGCAACTTTGTCATAGCGGCGCAGCCGGTTCATGATGAGTTCGCCCAGTTCGCTGGTCTTGCGCTCGCGCTCCTGCGATTCGATTACGAAGGACTCGGCCTCATTGACGATCTGCTCCAGCTTGCTGATCGGTACCGGACGCTTCTCGCATGCACGCAGCAGGCCGTTCAGAACTTTCTGCCGGTCGAACTTTTCGCGGCGGCCATCCTTCTTCACCACCATGTAAGGGATCTCGTCGATGCGCTCGTAGGTGGTAAAGCGCTTGCCGCACTTCAGGCACTCGCGCCGGCGGCGAATCGACTCCGCCTCTTTACTCTCGCGCGAGTCCACGACTTTGTCGTTGGCAAATCCGCAAAAAGGACATTTCATGGCGCTGATGCTTCAGAAAAAAAAGCCGCTGCGTAAAATGTTCTGGATGAAACAGGAAATTGTAACAGGCGGGCGCAGTTCAAGCAGTTCAAGAAGAAAGCCGCATCTTGCAATATTTTCAAGCTATTCGAGGATCCCAATCAAGCCGGTGGACCGCCGAGTTCCGCTTCCTCCGCGTGATGACTTTCTTCCGATAACTTGCGCAAGGACAATCTCTCGTGATGAGCCAAAGCCAGTCCCAAAGGCACCACCGCGGCGAAGGTCACCAGCCAGAGCAGGATGCCGCAACTGGCGGCCAACTCCGGCGCTACATCGAACACGCTCGAGAGCGCGGCGATGGTCGCCATTTGCGATCCCCCGCCCACTGCCGGCAACTGGAGCATTGATCCCGCCATGCTTGCCCCCATCAGAATCAGGAGCTGTGAAACCGGAATTTCCAGCGAGGCCACACCGTAGGAATGGGTCACTTCCTGATAGGCGAGCGCGATGATGTACCACATTCCCACCGAAACCACGCTCAACATCAGCAGCGAAAGAGGGCCGTGAATCGTGTCGAGGCCATGGCCGAACTCGCGCACCTTTTGCGCCAGTCTGTGGCCGAAGGTTGAAGAAAGATGTGCAAAGCGCTCTTCGATCCAGCGCGCGACTGCGTCGCCGCTGCGCCGAATCACGATCGCGGCTACCGTAGTAATAAGGACGACGCCGATCAATAGGAAGCCGCCTTCGCGAAAGCGCAGGTAATACTCCGGATGGGGAATCGCGGGAAGGGCGCTGGGTAGAAAGATTGCCAGCACCATCAGCACGGTAAACGCGCCCACATCGAAGATTCGCTCGACCGCCCAGACCGCCAGTTGCGATGAAAAAGGAAGATCGGTGCGCCGCGCGATCAGGTACGGACGAATGAATTCTCCCGCGCGACCCAGCAGCGCGAGGCCGGTGAATCCGATTAGGGTCGGCGAAACCAGGTCCATCGCCTTCACCTTCGGGCGCACCGGCTGCAAGAAAATCTTCCAGCGCAGCGCCCGCAAGATATATGCGATGTAAATCAGCGCAATCGCATGCAGCACGTGCAGCTTTTTGATGCGATGGGTCTGCGCCCAGAAGGTGCCCCAATCAAAGCTCTGCCAGTGACGGTACTGCAAATAAAGCAGGACGGCCAGGATTAAGAAGACGACGGCACTGGCCGCGATGCGCTTTTTATCCATGAAGGGAAGACTGCGCCGCGGCCCTCGCACCCGAGACGGGATCGGCAATCTCAAGGTAAACGACTGCGCCGCAGGGGTCAAACAAAGGAGTGCAGGGATCAGAGCTCGGCGGCCAGCGAGTTGCTAGTCGGATTTTGCGATTGTAACCGCCTGGCGGACATTACCCTTCGCCTTCTTCAACGCGGCCACGGCTTGCGCACGAGTGGTTCCCGCGGCCAGCATCACTAGCGCAACCGGCGTGCGCTTGCCGGAGATCTCCAAGACTTGGCGTGCGCTCTCGTGATCGGCTCCCGAGGCGCGCTCCAGAATTCCAATGGCACGCTCGACAAGCTTCTCGTTGGTAGGATGCACGTTCACCATCAGGTTGCCGTAAACGTAGCCCAATCGGGTCATCGCACCCGTCGAAATCATATTAAGAACCATTTTTTGCGCGGTGCCCGCCTTCATGCGCGATGATCCAGCGAGCACTTCGGGGCCGACTTGCGTAACGATTGCAAAGTGCGCGGCGCGCTCCAGAGGCGAGTTGGGATTGCAAGTCAGGGCGATGGTGCGGGCCCCGCGGCGGCGCGCTTCGGCGACGGCCGCGACCGTGAAGGGGGTGCGCCCGCTCGAAGCGATGCCGATAACCACATCATGCTTGCCGGGCTTGCGCCGTGCCATCTCGCGGCGGCCTAGTTTTTCGTCGTCCTCGCTGGCTTCGGTCGCGGAGGCTAACGCTTTATCGCCGCCGGCGATGATGTATTGCACGGCGCGCGGATCGGTATTAAAGGTGGGCGGACACTCCGAGGCATCGAGCGCGCCGATGCGTCCGCTGGTTCCCGCGCCTACGTAGATGAGGCGTCCGCCGCTCTGCAGGGCGGCTGCGACCAAGTCGATGGCGCGCGCGATCTCAGGAAGTGCGCGGCTGACCGCGGCGGCGACGGTTGCGTCCTGCGCATTGATGAGGCGGGCGAGGGCGAGGGCGGACTTACGATCGAGATCTTTGGTCGCATCGTTTGCCCGCTCGGTGCGCAGGCTTTGCAGATCGGGCTTCGTGTTAGGTCTTGCTTTCAAATAGGAGCCTTTCGGATGTCGAAGCGGCATGAAACGCGGAAATGCTCGGAGTCTCTCTTATTTTAACCGCTCCCGTTCGACCGCATTGTCCAATGCCTCGATCGCCGCGTCGTGAAATGCGGGGCGGACTTGTTTGATCGCCTGATTGGAGCAGTCAGGCCAAGTGCGGTTGGTCAACAAAGTGATCGACACTTGACGGGCGGGATCGATCCACAGGGAAGTTCCGGTGTAACCCAGGTGGCCGAAAGACTGCGGCGAGAAATATTCTCCGGAGTGCGAGGGCGCTGAAGGCGTATCCCATCCGAGCGCGCGAGAGGTGCCGGCTGGAGCGGATTCTCGCCGCGTGAAAAGAGCGACCGTTTCCGGTCGCAGGATCGGACGTCCGCCGTTGAGCAGGGTGTGGGCGAACTTCGCCAGATCTTCGGCGCTGGAAAAAACTCCGGCTTGGCCGGCTACGCCGCCGAGTGCGCTGGCGTTTTCATCCTGCACTTCCCCCTGAATCACGCGGCGGCGGAAAGTCGTGTCATCTGCGGTGGGCGGTATCTGCGCACGCATATCGGCCGGTGGATTGAAGGTGGTATGCGTCATTCCGAGTGGAGCGAAGATCTCCCGCTGGCAAAATCGGTCGAGCGATTCGTCGGCGAGGCGTTCGAGCCCGACGCTGAGAAGGATGAACCCGATATCGCTGTACCCGGCGCGAGCGCCGGGATCGGCGACGAGTTCGGTAGCAAACGCGGCGCGGAGAAGATCGTCACGCGTCTCCGCCTTCAAGAATAATTTTTCATAGGCAGGCAGGCCGGAGGAATGCCCCAGCAGCATGCGCAGGGTTACGTTGCGGCGGCGCGCGTCGGGGTTCGTTGAGGTGAACTCGGGCACGATTGCTGCCAGCGGCGTCTCCAGGTCCAGTAAACCGCGCTCGTACAAGAGCATCGCCATCGACGTGGTGGCTACCACTTTGGTGAGGGAAGCTAGATCGAAGAGGGTGGTCGGCTCCGGAATGGGCGAGGCGGGTTCGTAGGTGAACCGGCCGAAAGCTCTCAACGCGACCAGTTGCCCGCGATGGCTCACGGCCACAGATGCGGCCGGAAACGAGCGCTGGGTAATGGCTTGCTGCACGATGGTGAAGGCGCCCGCGAAGCGCTCCTCCTGGTGCTCGAACTGACGCTCGAGGGCGGGCAGCAGCGAAGAGGCTGAGGCTGGGAGGTTCAGAGCGGAGACGCTTTCCGGAGGAATTTCTTCACCTGCCCGGTTTATAGCAGAGCGGGGGGGAATGGTAAAGCACCGCGGATCTCTATGATCTCTATGTCTTTTTTGGGAAGCGTCATCCCGAAACCCGCGCAGTTCAGCCGGGTGAGGAATCCCGTGGCGCAGATGCTTTTCGGCCCGCAATCACGTACGCGCAGGATCCTTCGCTTCGCCGGAAAGGCGGCTACGCTTCAGGATGACGCCAGGGGAAGAAATTCAAAATTGAGCCACAGGCTCATTCCAAATTTTGATGAATGAAATCGAAATTATCGATGCTAGCAAACCAGAAACCAGATTGACGCTTCCTTCGAACCGGGTTAGCATCCAACTTGTATGACCATTTCCGGCAACCCGTGCCAAGTGTGCGTGTGCTCTTGTTGTTGTTGTGCATGCGTGTGCTCTGGCGCCGGTAAATTGCTGACTTAGAAATTTTATAAAACAGCACTTCTACCCACCGCCAGCGAGCATCCGGCGGTGGGTTTTTCTTTTTGGAGCGAATTCGCGGCACGTTTCGCGGTAGATCAACGCATGGCAGAAACCGTCAAAGAAACGAAAGCGCAGAAGTCGGAGCGGCTGAAGCGCGCGTTTAATCCCTGGGAGGGCCTCGAAGAAATTCGCCGCTTTGCGCGCGAAGGCTTCGAATCGATTCCTCCTGAATGGATCGGGACCTACTTTCGCTGGTGGGGGGTATACACCCAGGGCGACGGGGTGGGCGTAGTGGGCGGCAAAGATGGAGTGGGGCGCGCCTTGCCTTTCTTCATGCTGCGACTGCGCATTCCCAACGGCCTGCTGCGCTCCGAGCAACTTCGCACCATTGCCGACCTCACGCGCCGCTTTGCGCGCGGGACAGCCGATCTTACCGTTCGGCAAAATATTCAGCTGCACTGGATCACCATCGAGTCTCTCCCCCAAGTGCTCGAAGAACTTTGGCGGGTCGGCCTGAACACGACCGGAGCATGCGGGGATGTGACGCGCACCATCACCGGATGCCCGGTTGCGGGCGTGGATGCGGACGAGATTTGCGATGCTTCGTCGCTCGCACTCGAAGCCGATCGCATGCTGGCGGGGAACGCCGAGTTCTACAATCTGCCGCGCAAGTTCAAAATCTCCATCACCGGATGCCGCGTGTGGTGCCCCTATCCAGAGATCAACGACGTGGGCTTGACGGCGGTCGAGCGCGTGGTTGAGGGCAAACGAGAAATTGGCTTCGCTTTGCGCGTGGGTGGCGGACTTTCCACCGAACCATACCTTGGCACTCGGCTGAATGCTTTCGTGCGCTGGCATCAGGTGCTGCCGGTGATCAAGGGAGTCGCTGAATTATTCCGCGATTCCCAGCCTTTGCGCGAGCATCGCGAGCGGGCGCGCCTGAAATTTCTTTTTCTGAAGCATGGCTGGACCGCCGAGGATTTTCAAACAGATCTGGAGCGGCGGGTCGGATTTCGACTCGATCCCGCCGAAGCGGAAGAGCCGCCCGTCGATGTCTATCGCGACCATGTCGGGATTCATGCGCAGAAGCAGGACGGTTATTGCTATGTAGGCTCCGCGGTTCTGCGCGGCCGTATTACTCCCGAACAAATGGAAGCTGCGGCCGATCTGGCCGACCGCTTCGCCAGCGGGGAACTTCGCACCACGAACATGCAGAACCTGCTGATCATAAATGTCCCTCGGGCGAATGCGGACCCACTCTCTAAAGAATTGGGTGACATCGGCCTGCCGGTGCGGGGATCGCCCTTCTGGCGCGGAGCCATCGCCTGCAGCGGCACGGAGTTTTGCAAGCTGGCCATCACCGAGACCAAGAGTTTTTCCCGCTGGCTGGTGGAGGAACTGGAAGAGCGGCTACCCGGATTCGATCAGCATCTTAAGCTGCATGTCACCGGTTGCCCCAACAGTTGCGGGCAGCACTGGATCGCCGACATTGGAATCGAAGGCAAGAAGATCAAAGTCGATGGCCGCATGGTCGATGCCTACTACTTCTGCTTGGGTGGCGCGCTGGGCTTGAATCAGTCGATTGCCCGGGCGGTTGGTTATCGCTGCCCCGCGACCGAGGTTCCCGAGGCCATCGAACGGTTGTTGCGGCGGTATCTCGCCAATGGCCAGGTCAGCGAGAATCTACGCCACTTTTTTGCCCGCCACAGCGACACCGAGCTGCGTAACTTTTTGGCCGGAGAATCTGTGGAAGCGGTGGCGCGCGACCTGCCCGAGGGGCGCGTGCCGAGCGTTGTGGAAGGCTGAGGTCCAACCATATGAGCACTCCATTTCCCATGTTTTTGAAACTCGAAGGCAAGCGTTGCCTGGTAGTCGGCGCCGGCAGAATCGGCGAACCCAAGATCGCGAGCCTTCTCGATACCGGAGCGCGCGTTCACGTGATCGCCTTAGAAGCGAATCCGGCGGTGCAGGGGTGGGCACAAGCCGGCAAGATCACGCTCGATCTGGGCGCTTATACCGAGAAAGATCTCGAGGGAACTTTTCTGGCCGTGGTGGCCACCGCGTCGCGCCCTCTCAATGCGGAGATTTACCGCCAGGCGCAGCGGCGCGGAGTGCTTTGCAATGTGGTCGACGACCCGGCGTACTGCGACTTCTATTACGGAGCCTTGGTACGCCGGGGTGATCTTCAAATCGCGATCTCGACCAACGGGCAGAGTCCGTCGCTGGCGCAAAAAATCAGGCAGCAGTTGGAGCGGCAGTTCGGGCCGCGCTATAGGCAGTGGGTCGCGGAGTTGGGCGAGACTCGAAAGCTGGTGAACGCGAGCGATCTCGATCCCCACCGCAAGCGCGAGCTGCTGCTCTCGCTCGCCAATCGTGAAGCGCTTCATGCGGCTTTGCGGGAAAAGAAACCCAGGTCCGACGAGTCGGCAGGCGACGAACCGGTCCGGCAAGAACCTGCCATTGACGAAACGAGGATAACGGCATGAGCGGAAAAGTTTATCTTGTGGGCGCAGGTCCGGGCGACCCTGAGTTGCTTACGGTAAAAGCTCTGCGGCTGCTGCGTGCCGCCGACGTGGTGCTGCACGACGATCTGGTTGCGCCGGAAATCTTGCAGTTGATTCCGCCGCGTGCCGAAGTGCAGAACGTGGGTAAGCGCGCCGGCGGCAAGAGCACTCGGCAGGAAGAGATTCATTTTCTGCTGGTGGCGCGAGCCGCCGCAGGACTGCGGGTGGTGCGGCTGAAGAGCGGCGATCCTCTGATCTTCGGGCGCGCCGGCGAAGAAATTGAAGCGCTGCGGCGGTCGAATATCGAATACGAAATCGTTCCCGGCGTAACCTCCGCGCTGGGAGCGGCCGCCGCAGCCGGCATACCCCTCACTCACCGGCGAATGAGTTCGGCGTTGGTTTTGTTGGCGGGCCATTGCGCTTCGGAGAACTGGGGAGAGGATTGGAAGCGCTTCGCCGGTTCGGAATCTACGCTCGTGGTCTACATGCCCGGCCAAAATTATGTCGAGCTGTCCGGCAGGCTCACCGGGGCAGGAGTAGCGCGGGAAATTCCCTGCGCGATCATTTCCCGCGCCACCACGCCGCAGGAGCGAGTCTACCGCACTACCGTGGCCGAGCTTGGTCACGCTCCACATCTGCCCGCGCCAACCTTGCTGGTGGTGGGCGAAGTGGTCAAGTTCGCAGATCGCGATTTGGTCGAGAAAGTTTCGCTCGTGCCGGAGCCGGAGTGGTCGATTGAATCCGTTTTTGCGGGGGAGACTCAAGGCCGTTGAAATTTGATACCACGTTAGGGGAGCTTTGGATGATGGAACGAGCAACCGAAGCAAGGATCACGAATGTGCAGATCGCCGAACCTTTGCAGATCGCCGAACTAAAGATCGGCGAGATTGAGATGGGCGAGTTGCAGGCCGCCGCCGAAGGCTGGAGTCCCCAACGCATCTTCGAATGGGCCTGCCAGACTTTTGGCGACCGCGTGGCCATCGCCTCTGCGTTTGGGGCGGAAGGGGTGGCCCTGATCGATATGGCTTCGCGCGTCTGCGAGCGCATTCGCGTTTTCACCCTGGATACCGAATTTCTGTTCCCCGAAACCTATGCCCTGATGGATCAGGTCGAACAAAAATATGGCATTACCATCGAGCGTGTGCATTCACTGCTCTCGGCGGAGCGGCAAGCCCAGGCTCATGGTCCGGAACTTTGGAAGCGCAATCCGGATCAGTGCTGCAATCTGCGCAAGGTCGAACCGCTGCGGCGCAAACTGGCCGAGTTGCGGGCCTGGGTCACGAGCATCCGCCGGGATCAGACCCCGGACCGCGCCGGCGCCGGGAAAATCGAGTGGGACGCCAAGTTCGGCCTGGTGAAAATCAACCCCATCGCCGATTGGAGTTCCGAGCAGGTGTGGCAGTACATTCGCAAACATGGCGCACCCTACAATGCGCTGCACGAGCTGAGCTATCCCAGCATCGGCTGCACTCACTGCACGCGCCCGGTGCAACCGGGAGAGGATCCAAGGGCGGGGCGATGGGCGGGGCTAGGAAAGACCGAGTGCGGCCTGCACATCATCCAGCCGGTTACAAGTCCCCCGGAAGCGGATGCTTAATGGCGGTTATTTTTCGCGGTGCGCCGGAGCTGGCGCCTTTTTCAGGTAATCCGAGAGTTCGCGCAATACACCCACAAAAGCTTTGGTAGCCACCGAGAGCGTACGGTCACGCCGGTAGGCGAGGCCGAGTTCGCGCCACATATCGACGCCCTCCAACTCCACCAGCTTCACTCTTCCCGCGGCGACCTCATCCTTGGCAAAAGACGCGCTGATCAACGAAATGCCAAGATCGGCCGCCACAAAGCTCTTGATCATGCCGATGCTGGGCAATTCCATTCTCACTTTCAGTTCGGTGTTGTACTCGCGGAAGAGCTTATCGAGCAAGCGCCGTGTGTGCCCGGTCTTGGGCAGAAGAAGAGGATGCTTCACCACTTCGCTGACGTTCGCCGACTTTAGCTTGGCCAGAGGATTCTTCGGGCTCACCATCAGCATCAAGCGGTCGCGAAAGATCGGTTGCACCTTGAGGCTGGGAGATTGCACGGGCAGGCTGAGTACGCCCACGTCGAGCGAGCCGTTCTCAAGTTTCTCGACGATCTTGTAGGTGAAGTTGCGGTAGATGCTGATCTGCACATCGGGATAGCGGCGGCAGTACTCGCCGAAAACTTCCGGCAAAACGTACAGGCATGTGGCTTCGTTGGCTCCGACCATCAGCGTGCCGCGAGGCGTATGGCCGTGGTCCGCTACGGCAACCAGAGATTCGTCGCGCAGCTTTTTCATGCGCAGCGCGTAGTCGTGAAAGATCTCGCCCGCCGGAGTGAGCTTCACGGTTTTGCCGGAGCGGTCGAGCAGGCGGTCGCCGTACTCCTGTTCCAGTTGACGAATCTGCGCGCTGACGGCGGACTGCGAGCGGAAAACTTTTTCTCCCGCGCGCGAGAAGCTGCCCTGCCGGGCGACTTCGAGAAATGTGATGAGCTGATCGAAATCCATAGCTTATTCGATTCGTCGAAGATTATAGCGGACTTGACAAGCGTGTAAACGGCTACTCGTTCCTGCATCGGGAATTGCGTAGGGTTTTGCGGCCGCTCGGGGGCGGAGACCGCGTGGATTGCTAGCCGAACTGATGCGAAGGAGCTTTGGCAGGAGACCAGTATTGGATCCTGTGCAGGAGTTTGCCATGGCCTCTCTCGGCCTAGCGATGATCGTGAAACATAGCGCCCATAGCCTGCGAGAGTGCCTGGGCAGCGTCGCGGGATTGACCGATGAGATCGTGATCGCCGACACCGGTTCGACCGATGGCAGCCCGCAGTTGGCCCGCGATCTGGGTGCGAAGGTGTTCGATTTCGCCTGGCAGGACGATTTTGTCCGGGCTCGCAACGCCGCGCCACAGGCGCTGACTACGGACTGGCGCTAGTGTTCGATGATGATGAAAAACTCGATCCCGAGCGCGCGCGAAGATTCCATCCCTGCTCGCAAATGCCGCGGTCGGCGGATACTGCCTCACGCTCAGAAATTATCTTCCCGTGCGCTTCAGCCTGGGTGGGCATGCGCCCTCGGTTCAACCCAACAGTTCCAAGCATGGAAAGAGCGAATAGAAATATTTCCCGAAGATCGGCAATTGCTTGAAGCGAAGAGGGAGTTGGAGCAAGAGATGGCTGCCTATTCGGAGAAAAACGCTTACTGCACCACCGGCCGTTCGGACGCTAAGAGTTTATCGCGGCCATAGGTGCGGGCTTCCTGCGCCGTGACCTGCGAAAGAACCGGGGCCCACGTTTCTTCCACCGGGCAGGGAGGATGCAGCGGCTCGATGCGCAGCAGCGGCAGGGTCGTGGCCGCAAGCATCTCAGCGGCCCGCGGACTGCCGGTGAGCTGCACGTGCCGGTGAAGAATCCGTCGCAGCCACTGCTCTTCTTCCCCCGCGAAAGTGGAATATTGCACCGAGTCGTGGTTTAGCTGTTGGCGACTACGAGCCTCGGTAACGGCATCGGCTTCGCTGCACGCCAGGTAGACCAGGCCGCCGGTCATGCCTGCGCCGAGATTTGGGCCGGCAGGGCCGAGTATCAGCACAACGCCGGCGGTCATGTATTCGCAGCCGTGCTGGCCCACGCCTTCCACCACCGCGAGCGCGCCGCTGTTGCGGACGGCAAAGCGCTCCCCAGCGCGCCCGGCGACATACAATTCGCCCGAGGTAGCCCCGTAGAGAACGGTGTTTCCGACCAGCACGTCGCCGCGTAGCGAGGCTTCCGCTCTTGCGGTGATGGCAATGCTGCCGCCGCACAGGCCCTTGCCGACATAGTCGTTGGCTTCGCCGGTCAGGCGAAAGTTCGCGCCAGCGATGAGGAACGCGCCAAAACTCTGCCCTGCCGTGCCCCGAAATTCGCAGTCGACGCCGCTCATGTCGAGATTCGAAAGCCCGAAGGAAGCGCCCAGGCGGCGCAACACCTCTCCGCTGAAGTGCGCGCCCACGGCCCGGTCTTCGCTGCTTATGGCAAAGCTATAAGGACGAACCGAGAGCGACTCAAGATCGTCGACCACGCGATTCAGTTCCAGGTGCAGCGTGCTGGCGTCCTCGTGGGGACAGAAAAACTGATCGGGCGGATGGACCACCGGCCGCAAGAGCGCGGAAATACTGGCTGCGGCTTCCGGCGAGCGCGGCTGCAGGCGGTCGACCGAGCCTTGGATTTCGTCGATCGATCTCGCTCCCATGGCGGCCAGCATTTCGCGAACGTCCGCAACCAGGGCGCGAAAATAAGTTTCCACCATCTCCGGGGTTCCGGCAAAGCGGGCACGCAGCTTCTCGTCTTGTGTGGCAATGCCTACGGGACAAGTGTTGAGATGGCACTGCCGCGCCATCACGCAGCCCACGGCCAGCAGCGCGGCAGTTCCGAAGCCAAATTCTTCAGCGCCGAGCAAGGCCGCGACTACAACGTCGCGGGCAAACTTCAAGCCTCCATCCACTCTCAGCCGAACACGGGCGCGCATGCCCGCCATCATCAGCGCGGTGTGGGCGTCGCGCAAGCCGATCTCCCAGGGCAAGCCCGTGTTCTTAATCGACGTGAGGGGAGACGCGCCGGTGCCGCCGTCGTGGCCAGCAATGGTGATCACGTCCGCGCCCGCCTTGGCCACACCGGTCGCGATCACGCCGACGCCCGAACTCGAAACCAGCTTTACGCCGATGCGCGCATTGGGGTTGACCGCGCGCAGATCGTAGATCAACTGCGCCAGATCTTCGATGCTGTAAATATCGTGGTGCGGCGGGGGCGAGATCAGCGACGTTCCCGGGATCGCATGCCGAAGTTTCGCGATGTAAGGGGTCACCTTGGCCGAAGGCAGTTGCCCGCCCTCGCCCGGTTTGGAGCCTTGCGCCATCTTGATTTCAATTTCGCCGGCGTGCACCAAATATTCCGCCGTAACTCCGAAGCGCGCCGAGGCCACCTGCTTTACGCGGTTGTTGGCCTCCGGGCGATCGTAGTAAATGTTGGGATCTTCGCCGCCTTCGCCGGTGTTGCTGCGGCCGCCGAGGCGATTCATCGCGATGGCTAAGGTCTGATGAGTCTCGGGGGAAATCGCGCCCAGCGACATTGCCTGGGTGCTGAAGCGGCTCAACAGCGAAGCTTCACTCTCCACTTCGTCTAAAGGCAACGCTGGGGCTTCGCTGGCGCGAATCTCGAGCAGGTCGCGCACCGCAACGTCCTTGCGGTGATCCGAGAGTATGGCGAAGGCGGCACGATTCTCTTCGGTGGGAGACTTGATATAGCGGTGCATACGCCTTACCAGTTCCGGGGAATTGGCATGCAGTTCGCCGTTGTGGCGAAAGCGATACAAGCCGGCGTCGCGGAAATCGAGGCCGGCAACTCCGAAGCCGGCCGCGTGGCGAGTGATGCAATCCCGCAAGAGATCGTTCAGGGTCGTGCCGCTCAGAGAGTGGCCGGCATCGGCAAAGAACTCTTGGCAAACCGCTTCCTCGAGGCCGATGGTTTCGAATAGCTGGCTATTGCGATAGCTGCTAATGGTCGAAATGCCCATGCGCGCCAGAACTTTGCGCAAACCTTTTTCAATCGCCGCAGCATAACGCGCGGGACCATGATTGGTGTCGCCATCGGCGCGTGCCGCCAAACCCATGGCGAGATAAGGATGGACGGCGCTGGCTCCGGCCGCGATCAAGAGCGCAACGTGATGAGTGTCGCTGACCTGGCCAGACTCGACGATCAACGGGACGCTCCACGCGCCGGCATCCGTCATCGCCTGCCAGGCCGCAGAAACCGCCAGCAGCGCGGGTAACGCGGCGCGTTCGGCATTCACTCCCCGGTCGGTGAGTCGGATGGCGCCAGCGCCGGCCGCCGCGGTTGCCTTTTCACGAATCTCTTGCAAAGCCTGGAGGCCGGCCGCAACGCCTGCGACCGCCTCGAAGGTGAAATCGATCGTGTGCAGCGGGCGCGCGGCGCGGCGCGGCGCGGACAGCCGGGGGCGGCTGTCCCCACATAAAGCTTTCTCGACCGATCGCATTTGTCCGGCATCGAGCAGCGGGGAATTCAGCCTGAGACCCTCTCCGAGGTAAACGTCCAGCGACATCACGTGGCTTTCTCGCAAGGGATCGATGGGAGGGTTCGTCACCTGCGCAAAGCGTTGCTTACAGAAATCCCACAGCGGGCGCGGCAAGCTGGACAAGAACGCCGGAGGAGCGTCATCGCCCATGCTCCACAGCGGTTCCTGCCCGTGCTCGACTAGCGGCTGAAAGAGCATGCGGTATTGATCTTCGGTCCAGCCGAAGGCGGCGAGTAAGCGGTTCGGCTCAGGGACCGCGGCAGCCGGATCTTCCACAGAAGTGTTCGAGCAGATTTTTTCCGCCCCCGGAACCAACGTGGCAGCGGTCTCGCACGCCTCGGCGCGCACCAGCCGCGAAATTTCATTCGGGCGGAAAAACGTGCCACTTTCCGGATCGGCCACGAGCATTTCGCCCGGCCCCAGGCGCTGCCGCTCCACCACCTGCTGATCGGAAAGATCGGTGATGCCCACCTCCGAGCCGACCACCAGCAAGCCGTCCGAGGTTAGCGTGTAGCGCATGGGGCGCAGACCGTTGCGGTCGAGTTTCGCTCCGATCACGCAGCCATCGGTAAAAATCAGAGCTGCGGGCCCATCCCAAGGCTCTTGCTCGGGAGCGCAATTGGCGAGATATTGTCGCAATCCAGGGTCAAGATGGTCGTCGTGCTCCCACGCCGGAGGCACCAACCGCAGCAACGATTCGGGCGTGCTCAAGCCGCTGCGCACAAAAGCTTCCAGGGCATTGTCGACACTGGCCGAATCGCTCATGCCTTGCTGCAGCAGCCGGGCCCGCGTTGGCAAGCCAAGCTGCTGCTTCAACTTTTCCGACCGCGCCTGAAACCAGCGGCGGTTGCTGCTGATGGTATTGATTTCGCCGTTGTGGGCGACGAAACGAAAAGGCTGCGCCAGCGCCCAACTGGGGGCCGTATTGGTGGAATAGCGCTGATGGAAAACCGCGAAAGTCGTTTCGAATTCTGGATCGTCCAGATCTGGGTAAAACGGCGCCAGTTGCTCCGGCGTGAGCAGCCCTTTGTAAACGATGGTTCGAGCCGAAAGGGAACAGTAATAGGCGGAATCGGAGGTCCCTTCCAGCTCCTGGCGCAGAAGAAAAAGCCGAGACTCGAAATCGGGATCGTCCGAAGGCGAGGACTCAGGCGCAGATGCTTTGCCCGTGGATTTCTTCTTCGCAGGCGCGAGAAAGCATTGCCGCACTAAGGGTCGAGAATCGCTCGAGCGCGGCCCCAGGATGGAAGGATTGGTGGGAACTTCGCGCCAGCCCAGGAACGAGAGCTCGAACTTCGCCACCGACGCTCGTATGGTGGCGATAGTTCTTTCTTCCTGGCCACGCTGAAGAAACACCATGCCCACGCCAAATTTTTCGGGCAATTTGATCCCGTCGGCGCGAGCGGCTTTGCGAAAAAAGCTTTTGGGAAGGCCTACCAGAAGGCCGGCGCCGTCGCCGCTGCGGCCGTCGGCGTCGACTCCGCCGCGGTGCGCCAGGCGCTGAAGCGCGACCAATCCCCGCTCCACGATGCCATGGGACGGGGCTCCGCCCAGCCGCGTAATGAAGCCCACGCCGCAGGCGTCATGGTCTTTGGCGAACGTAAGCCCACTCTTTCCCACAGTACCTGTCTATCGCGAATTTCCCGCCAAGTACAATCGCGAATTTCGATGGGACGCATAGGTTTTTCGGCATCGGTTAGGCCTTATTTTCAATCGTCTTGGTCCCCTCTCCAACCTGCCCAGGGGGCGGGTTTCCGAGTGATTCGTTAGTCATGAGTCTTGCATGTCAAGGCCCGACGAAATGGCCCGAACTTCCAAGGCAACTCGCCGGCCCCCCGGCGGGTTCCAATCACAGGCGGGTTTGCTCTTCCCGCGTATTCCTGATACATAAATGGATGGCAATTCTCGCCCTCAATTAGCCTCCATGCGGGTCGGCGGCGGCCGACTGTGCGGGGGCATGCTCATCGATACGTTTCACAGGAGAGATAACGAAGAATGCGGACAAGGTTTACCTGGATTGCGGGAACTCTGGCTCTGGTCGCGGTCGCAGCGATGGTGGCATGCAGCGCTAAGTACTCCGCTTCCAACAATGGGTTGATTGTCGTGACCACGCAGGCCGACCGGGTGATGGAGACCTTTAGCCTCGATCTGGGCAACGGCACCGTTTCGCAGATCAATAACGTGAATGGACCGCCGACGGTGGGGACGCCGACGGCCGTGGTTCTTGACCCGGCTGGGGCGTACGCGTATGTGATCGTGCAACAGAATACGACGCCCGGCAGCGCCAATGGCATCGCCAGGTTCCAAGTCGCTTCCGATGGCAAGCTCTCGGCGAACATCGGCACGGTGCCGGTAACGAATCCGATTGCGATGGCTATGGATTCGGCGGGAAAATTCTTGTTCGTGGTTCAGGGGACCGAAGGAAGCGTGGCGGTTTTCAGTGTGGGGAGCAACGCCAGCTTGACGGAAGTGAAGGGTTCGCCTTTCTCGCTTCCGCAGGCGCCCGGGGGGCAAAATCCGACCGCGTCGGCGCTGGCAATTACCCCAACTGTCTTTCCCGCCCTTGGGACTCTAAGCACACCCTGTGCCGCCCTCACCGCGCCTGCGACTGAGAACCTTTATGTAACCGACTCTCTTAATAATGTGGTTCTCAACTACTCTGTTTCGTCGGCGGGTGCGCTTAAGTTGATTCCCGCGACGACGCTAACGCCGGGGGTTGCGACCGGAACCACCCCTTCGGGTGTGACCGTCGATGCCTGCAACCGGTTTCTGTATGTGTCGAATCAGGCTCCAGACAACAGCGTGAGCGCTTTCACCATTTGCTATGCCGTTGCTTTACCGAACTGCCCGAGCGCGAATTACAGCCTGCAACCGGTGGTGGGGGCACCCACCGCGGGTTACCCTGTGGCGGATGCGCCCGGGCCTTTGTTGGTAAATCCTTTGGGCCAGTTTCTCTACGTTCTGAATACTGGGTCGGGCGTAATCTCAGCATTTCGCATTGGTTCGGAGACGGGCGGATTATCGCCGCTGACACCGGCAACCGTGGCGGTCGGTTCGTATCCCACTGCGCTCGCCATTCGCAGCGATGACCTGTGGCTGTTTGTGACCAACCAGAATTCGGCGACTGTCTCTCAGTTCGCCATCACGCCGGCCACCGGTACGTTGACGCCGTTGACGGCCTTCGAGACCGACAACAATCCTACGGGCGTAGCGGTGAAGTAGCGTCGTGCTATCGCGAGTGTGTCCTAGCCTTCAGCGCGGCGGGCGAGGACGCTCGCCGGCCAGCCGCCGGGACGGCGCCGTTAATTTCTAGGTTGGTATCTTCAGAATCAAATACGCGCCCAACAGCGTGAAAATGAAATCGGGCGACCAAGCGGCGAGCGCGGGCGGGAGTTGGCTGAGATCTCCCATGGCCTCGAAGAGCCTTGATACCACGGTGTAGACCACCGCGATTCCGACTGCGACTGCGATTCCCGTGATCGCGCCTTTTTTTGCGGCGGACAGCGAGAAGGGAACCGCCAGCACCGCCATGATCAGCGTGATCAGCGGGTAGGAGAGTTTTTTATTGAGTTGCACGCGCAGACGCACCACGTCGAAGCCGCTCTGCTGCAGGTCGCGGATGTAGCGCCGCAGTTCCTCATAGTTCATCTCGGAATATTGTTTTACTTCCTTCTTGAAATAAGAGGGCGATTCCGTAAGCTCCGGGAAGGTGGAGACGTCAAAGGTGTGATAACCGGCGATGGCTGCGCCATCGAGGGAGCGCTGCCAGCCTTGTTCATAGATCCAGCGATTCAAATTGTCGGCCCAGTGGGCGCGGCCGGCGTGGATGCGCTGCGCAATGGAGAAGGTCGCGGGGTCGATGCGGAACACGGTGAGATTGGCGAACTGGTCGCGATCGGGATCGAAGAATTGGTAGTAATAAATGTCGTTGTGCTGGCCGAAGATCCAGCGCCGGTCGGGACGCAGATAAGTTTGTGGGGGCTTGCCTTTGATCTGGTTGTGCAGAGCTTCCTGGCGCTGGTTGGTGCGCGGTAGATAAAACTGGTCGGCAAAAAATAATCCGGCAGCCAGAATCGCCGCCGCTACCAGCACCGGCGTGACGGTGCGGTAGATGCTGGTGCCGGTGGCTTTGATGGCGGTGATTTCGTTGGAACGGTTCATCAGCCCGAAGGTGATGAGCACGGCCAGCATCATGATCAGCGGAGCGACGCTGTAGAGCAGATAGGGCGCAACGTTGAGCAGGTACTCGGCTACCACGATGAAGGGCGTTTGATTACGGAGGATGTCTCCCAGCAACTCGAACAAGGTGAAGACCAGCAGCAGAACCAGGAAGGCGGAAAGAATCATTCCCAGGTAAACGAAAAAGTCGCGCAGCACATAGTCATCGAGCAGCGTGGGGAAGCTGGCGCTGAATACGCGCCGGCGGGTGGAGGCGCGCTCGAAGGCGTTGGCGCTGTCGCGGCGACCCAGAGCCAAGGCTCGCGCGGGGAAGTGAGGCATGGATTTGGGCAGAAGTTCATTTCGCTTCCAGGGCAGCTTGAACGCGGAAAGGGCGATGGGCCGCCGCTCAGCCTGCCACAAGAGGAACAGCGCGGCGGCGAAGAAGACAATATTCGCGAGCCATGCCCCGAGCGCCGGAGGAACCTTTCCCTGGCGCGCCAGCGAAACTCCGATCAGAGAGATAAAGTAGTAGACGAAAACCAGGGCAATCGTCAGGACGAAGCCGCCGGACTTGCCGCTCTTCTTCGACGAAAGCCCCAAGGGGATTCCAACCATCGCCAGCACCAGACAAGCCGTGGGCAAGGCGAAGCGGCGGTGGAATTCGATGAGATACCAGCGCGCGGATACGGGATCGACGCGGCGCGCGAGATCGGGCAGCGCTCGCGTGCCGACGACTCCCACCGGCACTTGTTCTTCTGTTTTGCTCTCCGTCGAGGGCAGGTCGAGGGGGATATCGGTCTGCTGAAAAGTTGAGATCTGGTAGTGATTGGCCTGCGCCGGATCGGTCTCGTGCGTGGAGCCGTCGACGAGATGTAAGTGCAGGCGGTCTTTCCCTTCGGGAACCAGAATGCCTTCGTGAGCCAGCGTGATGCGGGGATTGGAGGCGTCGGAGATATCGGCGAGAAATACTCCCTTCCACACCGCCGCGCCTTGCGCCGAGTGCACGTCCTGCACGTAGAGCACAATTTTCGGGAAGCCTTCGTAGAATACGCGCGGCTGTACTTCAAACGAAACCTGCGAGCCTTTGAGTTGCTCCTCGAGGCGTCCTAGCGAAGCCAGCGACCAGGGCGCGATGTACAAGCTGTTGGCTAGAGCCAGCAACCAAGCGGCGATCACAAAAATAGAGAGCACGCGGCCGAAGCTCCACACGCCCATGCCGCTGGCACGCATGGCGGTGATTTCGCTATCGGCGGCGAGGCGGCTGAGGCCGATGAGAATGCCGACCAGCACGCTCATGGGAATGGTGTAAGTGAGCGCCAGCGGGACGGTGTAAAAGAAAATTTCGGCGACGCTGGGTAGCGGCGCGCTGGCCCGGACTACTAATTCCAAGATGCGTCCCAGGTCGCGCGTGAAGAGTACAAAGGTGAAGATGGCCGCGCCGATGAGGGCGTGCGCGCTTACTTCGCGGAGAATGTAGCGGGTGAGAATCCGCATGGTGAGTGCATTTCCGGCTCGAAGGCCAGTCTAGCATGGGGTGTGGCTGTCGAGCTCCAAGCTTCGCTCGACCGGGCTCGACCGGAGGGCCGAGGGCGGCTGTCCCCACATTTCCCCACATAGGCATTCTGGGCGGGAAACTCTCGCCCTCCCTTTAGCCCGGCCACTTCCACTTGCGCATTTCTTCTTTATCGATGCCTTCGGTGTGCGCGTATTTGATGCTCTCGATAATCTGGCCCTTCAGCCATTCCTTTACATGCGCGCCGACGGAACTCAGGCGTGGAACGCGGTCGATGACATCGATGGCCAGATCGAAGCGGTCGATCTGATTGAGGATGGCAAGTTCGAGCGGAGTATTGATGCTGCCTTTCTCTTTGTATCCGCGCACATGGATGCCGTCGTGATTTCTGCGCCGGTAAGTGAGTTTGTGAACCAGCGAAGCGTAGGAGTGGAAATTGAAGATGACGGGTTTGTCGATGGTGAATAACGAATCGAAGTCGCGGTCGGAAAGCCCGTGCGGATGTTCACTCTCGGGCATGAGCCGGAAGAGATCGACCACATTCACAAAGCGAAGTTTCAGATCTTTGAAGTGTTCTTTCAGCATTGCGACCGCGGCTAGCGACTCCATGGTCGCGATGTCGCCGGCGCAGGCCATCACCGCATCGGGTTCTTCGCCGTCATCGGTCGATGCCCAATCCCAAATGCCGATGCCCTTGGTGCAATGAATCTCAGCTTCTGCCATGGTGAGATACTGCAGGTGCTCCTGCTTGTCGGCGACGATGACGTTGAAATAATCGCGTGAGCGTAGGCAGTGATCGGCCACGCTGAGCAGGCAGTTCGCATCGGGGGGTAGGTAAATACGCACGACCGCGCGGCTCTTGTTGACGACGACATCAAGAAATCCCGGATCCTGATGAGTAAAGCCGTTGTGATCCTGGCGCCACACGACCGATGTAATCAGCACGTTGATCGATGGAATCGGCGCCCGCCAGGCGATCTCGAGCTTCGCCTTTTCCAGCCACTTGGCGTGCTGGTTGAACATGGAGTCGATGATGTGGATGAAGCCTTCGTAAGTCGACAGCAGGCCGTGGCGGCCGGTGAGGACGTAACCTTCAAACCAGCCTTCGAGCGTGTGCTCGCTGAGCATTTCCATGACACGGCCGGCGACGTCGAGTTCGCCTCCGTCCGCGTCTGAGGGGAGATACGCGGCGTCCCAGGTTTTCTTCGACGCTTTGTAAATGGCCTGAAGTTTATTCGACGTAGTTTCGTCGGGGCCGAAGACGCGAAACGAACTCATGTTGCGCCGCATCACTTCGGCGAGAAAGTGCGCGAGGATGTCGGTGGGCAGGGCGTAGGCCGCACCCGGCGCTTTTACGTCGTAGGCATAGTCGCGAAAGTTGGGCAGGTCTAGTTCTCTGCGCAGCAGTCCGCCGTTGGCGTGGGGATTTGCGGAGATGCGCCGTGTCCCGGTGGGAGCTAGCGCTTGCAGTTCTGGAATCAGCGTTCCCTGGGCGTCGAATAATTCTTCGGGCTTGTAGCTGTGCATCCACTCTTCCACTTCGGCAAGACTTTTTTTATTCGTAATGGGATCGGCGATCGGAATCTGGTGGGAGCGCCAGGTGCCTTCGACTTGATGGCCGTTGACCATCTTCGGGCCGGTCCAACCTTTCGGCGAACGAAGCACGATCATGGGCCAGCGCGGGCGAGCGGGGTTGCCCGTGGATCGCGCATTCTGCTGGATCGAGCGAATGTCGAGAACGCACTTCTCAAGCGCGGCAGCCATTTTCTGATGCATCACCGCGGGGTCGTCGCCTTCGACGAAATAAGGCTTGTGGCCGTAGCCGATCATCAGCGCTTCCAACTCTTCGTGGGTGATGCGCGCGAGAAGGGTAGGATTGTCGATTTTGTAGCCGTTGAGGTGCAGCACGGGAAGCACGGCGCCGTCGCGAATCGGATTGATAAATTTATTCGAATGCCAGGAGGTTGCGAGCGGGCCGGTCTCGGCCTCGCCATCTCCAATGGCCACGGCGACGATGAGATCGGGATTATCGAAAGCTGCGCCGTAGGCATGCGAGATCGAGTAGCCCAGTTCGCCTCCCTCGTGAATCGAGCCGGGAGTCTCCGGGGTGCAGTGCGAACCAATTCCTCCGGGAAAGGAAAACTGCTGGAAGAATTTCAGCATGCCCGCTTCGTCGCGGCTTTTATCGGGATAGATTTCGGAGTAATAGCCTTCCAGATAGGAATTAGCGAGAGTCGCCGGCGCGCCATGGCCGGGGCCGGAAACATACATGACGTTCAAATCGTACTTGCGAATCAGCCGATTCAGATGAACCCAGATTAAAGACTGGCCCGGATCGGAGCCCCAATGGCCGAGCAGTCGATTTTTGATGTGCTCGGGCTGGAGCGGTTCGCGCAGCAGAGGGTTGACGCGAAGATAGATCATGCCCGCCGAGAGATAATTAAAGGAGCGCCAGTAGGCGTGAATCTTCTCCAATTCCTGCGGCGAGAGAGGGTTCGAGAGTTCAGCTGGGTCAGCCATGGGATTTTCTCCGGTGAAAGCGTTTCCGCATTCACTTCCTGAGTTCGATGTTAATACTTACAGACCGGTCTTCGCTTCGAAGTGCGGCGATCGGGGAGCGACTACTGTCGATCGGGACAGTAAGTAAGGTTAGATGTCGATCCCGCGCCGTATGCTTCCGCTTGGGCAGGATTACTTTTGGTCGTGCGACGCGGGATTACTGCTGACTTAGAATCTACGACTCGCTCAGAGGAATTTAGGTAGCGCATGCATCGTTTCTTTGGGCCTTTCTTCCATTACCCAGTGCCCGCAGTCTTTCAAAACCACAATGGCAGCGTCGCTGGCCACGATCTTCATCTGCTGCCCCAGCACTTCGCCATTAGCTTTTTCGCCGCCGATCGCGAGGACTGGCATGGTGAGCTTGGTCTGAGAGAGTTCTGCAGAATCTTCGGCCGCCTTCTGGAAGGAAACAAAATAAGCCCGCGCCGCCCGCATGCGTCCCGGACGAGCGTAGGCCGCGGCGCAGCTGCTTGATCGGCTTGGGGAATGGAGTCAGATTTGTCGGCGGCGAAGTCATTCCAGAAATCACGAACGCCGATCTTTTACGCCGCGGGAGAAAAACAGACTGAGGAATTGCCTTGCACCTGCCAGCCCGAACATGGGTTCCCTCCCGGTTTGGTCTCGGTCACCAGAACTTTGCCGAGTCGGGCGCAGGAACGCATCACGAGATGGAATGGTTTTTGTGTAACCCGGTGAGCGAACTCACGCCTACTGCGATCGTGGTACATAAACCGGCGAGGAATGAAACAAGCCGGGATGAAAATCATCCAAAGAACAAGCCCGAAAGTGTTGGATTTGCCAATGGGCAACGATTCTGGAGTTAGAATCAAGACTCCAACCAGCATCTCAGGTGCATACGTCCGGCGGAAAATTCTTACAGGAGATCGAGCAATGCAATTAGCAATGGTGGGGCTGGGAAGAATGGGCGCGAACATGGTGCGCCGGTTGATCAAGGGCGGACACGATTGCGTGGTCTATGACCGCAGCCCCGAGGCGGTGCAGGCGCTGGTGAAAGAAGGCGCGAAGGGGGCATCTTCGCTCGAAGACTTGGCCGCCAAGCTGAAGAAGCCGCGCGCCGTGTGGCTCATGGTCCCGGCCGGCGTCGTGGATAAGACGGTGCAAGAGCTGCGGCCGCATCTGGAAAAGGACGACATCATCATCGACGGCGGCAACTCGCATTACGTCGACGATTTGCGCCACTCGAAAGCAGTCGGCGAGGCTGGGCTGAAGTGGGTCGACGTGGGCACCAGCGGAGGCGTCTTCGGACTGGAGCGCGGATATTGCCTGATGATTGGCGGCGAAGACAAGGCGGTGCAATATCTCGATCCAATTTTCAAAACGCTGGCGCCGGGGCGCGGCTCGATCGACCGAACCCCGGGGCGCGACCAAGCTCGGCCCACCACCGCCGAGGAGGGATACCTGCACTGCGGTCCTCCGGGTGCCGGCCACTTCGTGAAGATGGTGCATAACGGCATCGAATACGGCATGATGGCGGCCTACGCGGAGGGATTGAATATCTTGAAGCATGCCAACGCCGGCAACCAGCAAGCCACGCTCGACGCCGAGACCGCGCCCATGCGCGAACCGGACCACTATAAATATGAGCTGCCAATTCCCGAGATCGCCGAGGTTTGGCGGCGGGGCAGCGTGGTGGCATCGTGGCTGCTGGATTTGACTGCGGCGTCGTTAGTCGAGTCCCCCGACCTGAAAGATTTCAGCGGCCGGGTATCGGATTCCGGCGAGGGGCGGTGGACGATGCTGGCCGCCATTGATGAAGGCGTTCCCGCCGACGTGCTGGGCGCGGCTTTATTCTCGCGTTTCACTTCGCAATCGAATGGGGTTTACGCCAACCGAATATTATCGGCAATGCGCTACCAGTTTGGCGGGCACAAAGAAAAGAAAGGAAGTTGATCACAAGCCCGCGATAATTAATTAGAAGCGAAAATGGGCGGGGGCGCAACATTCGCGTGTCGTTGACCCTTCCGAGAACGCCGAGACCGCCCTCCGCCGCGGTGATAAATACGCCGCGATGCGCTGTTTCTGCCTTCAGGGCAGTAGCCGGGAAGAAGTAGAGCTCTGAGCGGCACTATTGGACACCGCCACTCTTGTGCTTTACACTTCGTCGCTTTCTTTCAATTTGGCGATCACGCCGAAGTCTTCGAGCGTGGTCGTGTCGCCCTTCACTTCGCCACTGCTGGCTAACTCGCGCAGAAGGCGACGCATGATCTTGCCGCTACGGGTTTTGGGCAGCGTGTCGGTGAAGCGGATGTCATCGGGCTTGGCCAGGGCTCCGATTTCTTTCGCCACCCATTTGCGCAGTTCTTCTTTTAGCTCTGGCGTGGGCCTTCTTCCTTGCTCCAGCGTCACGAAGGCGGAGATAGCCTGGCCTTTGAGATCGTCGGGACGGCCTACCACCGCGGCTTCCGCAACCGCTTCATGGGCGACCAAAGCGGACTCCACTTCCATCGTGCTTAGCCTGTGGCCGCTTACGTTCAGCACGTCGTCGACCCGGCCCATGATCCAGAAGTATCCATCTTTATCTCGCCGGGCGCCGTCTCCGGTGAAGTAGTAGGGGGGAATTTGCGACCAGTAATTCTTCACGTACCGATCGGGATCGCCGTAAACGGTGCGCAACATGCCGGGCCAGGGTTTCGTGATGACCAAGAATCCGCCCGACCCTAGAGGAACCGGCTGGCCGTCCATGGTAACGATTTCGGCAGCCACGCCGGGGAATGGGCGCGTGGCCGAGCCGGGCTTGGTCGCGATCGCGCCGGGAAGCGGGGCGATCATGATGTTGCCGGTTTCGGTTTGCCACCAGGTGTCGGTGATGGGGCAGCGATTGCCTCCGATGACCTCGCGATACCACATCCAGGCCTCGGGGTTGATCGGTTCGCCGACCGTGCCCAGGAGTCGGAGGCTGCTCATGTCGTGTTTTTTGGGCCACTCGTTGCCCCACTTGATGAAGGTGCGGATCGCGGTGGGAGCGGTGTAGAAAATATTTACTTTGTGGCGCTGGATGATCGACCAGAAGCGATCCGGCTCGGGATGGTTGGGCGCGCCTTCGTACATCAGGCTGGTGGCGCCGTTCTGCAGCGGGCCATAGACGATGTAGCTGTGGCCGGTGACCCAGCCGATATCGGCGGTACACCAGTAGGTGTCTTCTTCTTTCAGATCGAATACCCACTTCGTGGTGAGATACGTGCCCACGGAATATCCGCCGGTGGTGTGAACTACGCCTTTGGGTTTACCTGTGGTGCCCGACGTATAAAGAATGTAGAGCGGATGCTCGGCGTCGAGCGGCTCGGCAGGGCAGACGTCGGAGGCTTTCGCCATGAGATCTTGCCACCAGTAGTCGCGGCCCGGTTGCAGGTTGATGGCCGTCCCGGTGCGCTTGTAGACGACTACGTTCTTTACGCTGGGGCAGGACTTCAGCGCTTCCTCTACAGCGGGAAAAAGTTTTACTTCGGCGCCGCGGCGATAGGAGCCGTCTTGCGTGATGACGGCGCTGGCGCCGCAGTCGTGAATGCGGTCGATTAAAGCGTTGGAGGCGAAGCCTCCAAAGACTACCGTGTGCGGCGCGCCGATGCGGGCGCAGGCCAGCATGGCGACGGGCAGTTCGGGAGTCATGCCCATGTAGATGGCGACGCGGTCGCCTTTTTTTACGCCCAGCGACTTGAGTACGTTCGAGAATTTCTGGACCTCGCGATGGAGTTGCTGGTAGGTGAGCGTGCGAATTTCGCCGGGCTCGCTCTCCCAGATGATCGCCGCTTTATTCTTGCGCGGGCTGTTGACGTGACGGTCGAGGCAATTGTAGGAGAGATTAATCTGCCCGCCGACGAACCACTTGGCCCAAGGGTGATTCCATTCGAGAACCTTGTCCCACTTTTTGAACCAGTGCAGTTCGCCGGCGATGCGGCTCCAGAACTTGTCGGGTTGCTCGATCGATTCTTTATAGAGCGCTTCGTATTCTTCGACGCTCTGAATGTGGGCCTGCCGGCTGAAGGCGGCGGGAGGGTCGAAGCTGCGCTGCTCTTGCAGAATGGAATCGATGCTGCTGGCTTGAAGATCGGCTACGGCTTTATCGGACATGGGGGGTGGCCTCGGCTTGGAGGAATTTGTGAGATCGTCGTTGGTCGTTGGTCATTGGTCGTTGGTCATTGGTCGCTGGTCATTGGTCGTCGGTCATTGATTATCGGTCGTTGGCTCGGAGCGTTGAGCTCGATGTCGGCGGCGCCTGACAGCGCCTAAAGGCGATTCGATCTTGCGTTTTTGTCGGTACGCCTGAAGGCATACCCCTGATACGAATCTCCACTCTGATAAGAATCCCACACCGGTGCCGCACCGCGACATTTTACCCCAACACATTACCACTACACATCGAGGAAGCGGCTGTGATCCTGGTCACTGGGGAGCATACATATTTCGGAGCGGCCGAAGAGGCGGTAGCGCTGGCGGGCTACCACATCGTAGGCGAGGTCGCGGATGAATCCGGGCAACAGGCCCAGGAGGAATGCGGCGGCGGGCCACGGAACGGGTAATTGTTTTAGAACGAAGATTACGGCGTCCGAGCGGCTGAGGAGAGATTCGGTTGGGAGCTCATGATTGAGAACCGCGTAGACGGTGTCGAGGCCGGTGGGGTTGGCGCCGTGGCGGCCCAGAATGCCCGCAGCGAGCGGGCTTTGCAGCGAGGCGAAACGGAAGATTGCCCGGCGATCGCGGTGGATTATGAATTGGACCAGGCGGTGGCAGAGTCCGCAGACGCCGTCGTAGAGGAGGATGGGGCGGGGCAGTTCGGCCATTCATGAAGAGATTAGCAGGTGGGAGCGGAGATGGCGGTGGTTTCAGGCTGCGCATTCGCTTCTCCGGGCGCTCGCTTGCTCGTGGGACAGCCGAGCTGTCTCCACACGATTATTTCCACCCTCGGGTTTACGTCTTTATTGCCGGTGTTTCCCGACGTGGCGGTTGATGCAGGCGGCGAGCATGTGGTTGCTGATGGCGGTGAGACCGCTTTGACCCTGGGGAGTTGTGCCTGCGCTCACATCTTCAGGGCCGTTGCAGTGGTCGATGCGGGTGACGGAGTAGCCTGCAGTTTGCCCGAAGCTGGTGAATTGTTGATAAAAGTACTCGCCTTCGGCGGCGGAGTTGTTTTGCTGGGAATCCTCGCTGCTGCACAGCCAGGCAGCCATCGAAGTGTGAGGGTAGTCGAAGCTTGGGTTGTCGGTGCCGTCGACGATGCTCATTTGTTTCCAGAGGGCATTGGCGAGCTGACTGGTGTCTTTGTTTTGTGAGTTGTTGCAACTGGGCTGGCCCGACCAGCGGCCGACCAGTCCGGGATCTCCATTCACGTAGGAGGGAGGATCGAGCCAGGAATCGCCCTCACAGCCCAGCTGCCCGAAATCGCAAACCGTAAGCTTGGGCGGGTTGGGAACCACGCAGCCTTGCTCGATATCCCCGAATACGGGGCCGGAGAGCATTTCCACGTTATCCAGATAACTGCCGGCGCCGTACCAGGCCAGGGCGTAAGCGGCCGCGCCGGAACCGGCGCTGAGCGCTTGCGCGCACATGGGCCCTTGGCTATGGAGATTCTGGTCCACGAAGTTGAGAAAGGTGGCGGGGCGGCAGGCGGCGGCTTTGATGCTGGCTCCGTTGTTGCCGTCGGTGGCTTCCCAATCCGAATCCCAGGTGAAGTAAATGATTTGAAAACCCTGCTGCAGATAGGCGCGGGCGAAATCCGAATTCTGATAAGCGTTCTCGCCGCCACCGCCGACCAGGAACACGACGGTTCCCGCTATGCTACCGCCGGGATCTTCAACCCCGTAGATAAAGCCAATGGTCGCGGTGTTGGGGCAGTTTTCCACCCGGCCGCGGAAGCATGACATGCCGCCGTAGTATCCCACCGGGCAGGACTGCAACCTTCGAATCGTGCCTGGATTGATGGTGCCGAGCGGCAGCGGAGATTTCTGCGCGTGCAGCGGAAGCGCGCACAACATCAACGCGGCGAAAACCCAACCCATCGCGGAAAGCAGCCAATTTACCGATCGGAACATACATTCACATCCTAAGAGGAGCGTCACCTCGAAGCCAGATCACGGAAGTGGGAAGTCTTTATTCTCCATCTCCTTGCGTGTGCAAGAACATGCGCTGTTTCTACTTTAGGCCTGGAAAGGTTACTGCAAGACAATCGAGAAGTTGTCAGCGATTTGTAATTTCTGATCCGAGGCGCAGCAATTCCTTCCGAAAACGGGAATGGCTTTGAGTGAGCCGCAGGCAGAGTAGTTCGCTGGCTGCTGCCTTGGCTTGAATAATCTTTACCATTTGTTGTTTTTCTTTGGCCGACCAGTCGTTCAGGCCTGGGATCTGCGTAAGAGCCAAGGCCCAGTTCTCGAGAGCTTGGCGCTGGCGTGGGGTCCAGCGGCGGGCGGGGCTGATTTTTAAGACCTTCGATATGGCTGTGGTCGCGGCCTGGCGGATTTTCTGGCTGTCGCCGCCGAATTCTTTCAACACGCAGCGGTTGATCCGCAGGGCCAGAGTGCGAATGGAGAAAGTGTCCCAGGAGCCGGACATTCCCGCGGCGGCTGAAGCCGGCGAGGTTTTCGGGGCGCTTCCGGTACGCCTGGAGGCGCGCCCCGATACGAATCCTTCTTGCCTAAGATTCAGTTCTCCAAGATTCGAACCCGAATGGCACGCATTTAGTTCATAGAACATGTGGGCTTCGGCGAGGCGTTTCAGGGTTCGCCGCGGAGTTCGGTATTTGGCGTTGACGGCGATTTTCTGCTCTTCGCTGGCGCACAACTCTTGCAGGTCGCGGCGTCCTGGACGGAAGCCGAGTTTGCGGTAAAACCAGAAGGCGCCGGAGTCGATGGCTTCATCGTTATTCTCGCCGATCTGGTAGGGGTAAATCGAGAAGCACTCCGCGCCGGTGAGGGCGCGAAGGCAGCGCAGGGCTTGGGCGTAGATCCAGGCGGTTTCTCCCTGGCGGTAGGTGTAGAAGGTGTTGAAGCCGACTTCGATCCATTCGCACAGGCCGATGGCTTCGATGTAGTTGACGGGCACTCCGTTTTTTAGGGTGTAGCCGGCAACATAGGCGCGCAGCGGGAGGCGGCGTTCGGGCGGCAGTCCCCAGAAGTGCATGACGACGCCGCGGCCGAGGTCGGTGCGCACCACGGAGCGCGGATCGCCGATCGTGGTGCCGTAGAGTTCGCGATAGCGGACTACCATGATTTCGCGGATCGCGTTCATTGCATCTTCTCCCGCAGACCGCGAAAGTTCTTGCAGCCTGGGTGCGGGCTGGGCCAGTTCGCTGGCCAGCGAGACTTGGCTGCGCTCGAGGAGCGGCGTGTTGTGGAAGTAAAAGCGGCGCGGACGACTCCAGTTGCGGGTGCGGGAGAGCTTCAGGTTGCCGAGTTTCCAGCGCAGGGGCAGGCGTAGCGAGTCGTAGAGTTCGGCTTGTTGGCGCGGGGGCAGCGGTAGTTTCTCGAAGCGGCCGATCAGCCAGTGCAGCGGGTCTTCGCGGCCGCGGGCGGCGTCCAGCCAGCGCTGCCAGGCAATATTGGCTTCCACATCGGCGTCTTCTTCGAGCAGCGGAATAAAGCGCGGCCAGATGTTGCCGCGGGCGCGCTCGGCTTGGTAGTCGTCCCAATAATCGTTCCAAGCGATCTCCACGTTGCCGGGAATGCGGCGCACCAGCCACTTGGCGACGTCAAAGGAGAGAATGTCCTGCATGGTGGTGCCGGCGATGCCGGAGGTATCGAAGTCGTCGAAAACGGACATGTCGGCGTGGGCGGCTTGAAGTTCCTCGATGCGTTCATGGAAATTGTTGAGCAGGCGTTCGACTCTTGCAACGAGAGATGGAGAGTGCGGAAAAGCCCGGAGGAAGAGCAGCGACTCATGGAAGCGGATGAGCTGGTTGGGATCGTTGAGTTCGAGTCGGTAAAGTTTGGTTAGTAGCTTTGTGATTCGTGCGGCTTGGTCACGATCAAAGTTGCTTTTCGCTGCTTCAAGTTGGGTAAGCAACTGACCGGCATCGCGGGAGCTGGGCATTGGCGGCGAGATAGTGTACCGCAGGCCAAGCCCACTTCTCGCAAAAGACGCAAGAAGTGGGGCACCCCAGTTCTGATCGTGCCCCCTTAAGCCGTCTTCGCCTGCCTGGCTCCGATAGCGGCTAGGGATTTTGTAAGCCTCGAATCAAGTACTTCCTGGTCCACATCGGCGAGCTTCTTTACGTAGAGGCAGCCCTTGTCGGTGGTGTGCTTGCCGAGTTTGGGCAGCGGCGTTTTGGAGTCGCTGGGCTCCCGCCAGTCCCTACAGAATCGTGGCGCTTACGCGGCGAGAATCCGATCAGCGGCATATCGCCCTCGTGGCCGCTCTCATAGCGGTGGCGGTGCCGGCCGAAGCCGATGATGGAAGGTCCCCACATTCGTGGCTTTTCCCCGGAGGCGCTTTGCATCCGCTTCACCCCTGCCTTGGCATCGGCGCGTTGGGCTGCGTCCGTGAACAAATTGAGGAATGCCGCCACCCTCAGCTTCGTGGGCTGGGTTTTGTTCTCCGCCATTTTTCTTTGCCTTTCGTTGCTTCGACCGGCTAACCTCGCCGTTGGAGGACCAACCTGGGAATTACGCGGACGTATGATAGGTCAAGGAGTGGAGCTTTTGAGCGCACCTCAAGCTAAAGTTGACAGTAAGCTCGGCCGGGCCGCGGTCCAGATGTTTACCGCTAATGAGCGCATGAACCAGCTTCTCATCGAAAATCTGGACCCTGCCGCCTGGAAAGCCGAGCCGCCGGGCAGAGTCCGCACGATCGCCGCCATCTTTACCCACGTGCACAATGTCCGCTGCAAGTGGGTGCGGCTTACGGCGCCGCATGTGAAAGGTCCAGCGCAGCTTAATCGCGCGAGTTGCACGCCGCGGCAGGCGCGCGCGGGATTGGCCGCCAGCGCCGCTCGCTGTTGCGAGATGCTGACGGAAGGGCTCGGCGGCCGCCTCGAGAAATTTCGTCGAGACGGCTGGGCACGACCCTGGCCGGTTGGCATGGAAATGGTCTGCTACATGATTTCGCACGAGGCTCATCACCGCGGGCAGGTTTGCATGCTGGCGCATCAGATGGGATTTCGCCTGCCGGTCGAGGTGACGGCCGGGATCTGGAATTGGGAGACGCTGTGGAAGGAGTGCGGGGCAGAAGGTGGGATTGGGCGCGATTCTTAATTCTGGGCCTCGGCTAGCAGAGGTGATTCGGACCGACACTGGCGGGGCGGTGCGAGGGTGCGGGAAAGGTCGCCGCGCCCGCGAACGCTTACCGCAGGCGCTAAAGCGCGGCTGATTGTGAACGGATTAACCGCACGAGTGGAACTCGTACCCTGCCCCAAACCGGCTGGAATCAGAGTCTTTCCCCAGGCTGTGCAGCCGCGCCCTTTCAACACTGCGCGGCGAAAAATTAAATCGCCAGGCAGCGAATTGAGTCGCTGCCTGGCGATTGCAATCCTCAGGAAAGCGACTCCAGTTTCGGACCGCCTCCTGAGTGGGTGGAAAAAATAACTTAGTCGCCGGTGCCGCAAGTCAGAATGCCCTTGCCGCTGCCGTCGAGCCAAATCGCATAGCACTGCGCCTGCAGACGCTGCACTTCGGCGGCGCTGAAGGTGGCGTCCTGCGACGGGGTCTCAGTGATGGCGTAGTTGCCATTCTGAATGTGAGTCGCCCAGGCGCGAATGCCGGCCACCGGGCTCAACGGATAGTCCGGCAGAGGGCAAGTTCCGCCCAGTGTGGGGCTGGACACGATCTTGATCGCGCCGGTGGCTAGAGTTACGCCCGTCAGCGGGTTGCCGGTCAAGTCCTTGTCCACGGAGAGGGTGCGCAGACCATCCGGGCTCACGTAGCAGGCGCCGCACTCCGACAGTTCCTGATGGGCATCGAAGACGAAAATATCGGCGCACAGGCTGCCGCCGGCGGTGCCGGGGTTGGTGATGCGAACGGTCGCGTCGGGAGCGCCCGCGGTGTTAGCGTTGGCGAAGTAATCGACCTTCAGGGTGTCCGGACCGGGGGTTGTCGTGACAGCTCCCGCGTATCCAACACTTAGGGCCAGAGCGAATGCACAGACCAAGAACATAATGCTTTTCGACTTCATCGGTGGTTCCTCCAATGGGATTGCGCCGCCAAGCTGGGGAGGATGGCTGGGGACGACCGTGGCGCATGGTTACTTTACCTGTTATTGAGGCAGGAACAAGACCCCAGGTGTAGTAACCCAATTTTGTTAGTCCGCCAAACCAGGCTCCCAGAGCCGGTTTTGGCGGACTTTGGTAGTTTCCGCGACCAGCTTGGACACACCCGTTCCGACCGCACTCGGGACTATCTTTTCGTTTTCCCAGCGCGAAAAAACCCCACTTCTCGCAACCTGCGCGAGAAGTGGGGTTTTCCTAAAACGCTGCCGCTTTCTTCTAACGAATTAGTCTCCAGTACCGCAGGTGCAAATGCCTTTGCCGCTGCCATCGAGGTTGATGGCATAGCACTCGCCCTGCAGGCGGCTGACTTCGGCGGAGCTGAGGGTCGCATCTTGCGATGCCGTCTCAGTAATCGCGAAGTTGCTGTTCTGGATGTGGGTTGCCCACGCCCGAATCGCCGGCGTCGGATTCAAAGACGTGGGCAGCGGGCAGGTGTTGCTGACGGTCGGGGTGGAGACGACCTTGATCAGGCCGGTGGTCAGAACGACGCCGGTCAGCGGGTTGCCGGTCACGTCCACGTCTACCGAGAGGGTCCGGAGACCATCGGGAGACAGGAAGCAGCTGCAGCACTCCGAGAGTTCCTGTTGGGGGTCGAAGACGAAGATCGCGGCGCAGATGTTGGTGTTGCCGTAACCGCCCGTCTTCGAGACTGCTTCGATGGTGCCGGGGTTGGTCAGACGAACGGTTCCGTCCGGGGCGCCGGCTGTGTTGGCGTTGGCAAAATAGTCAACTTTTAGAGTGTCGGGACCGGGAACGGTCGCTGCCGCCGCGAACCCGGCGCTCAGGGCCAGAACGAGAGTACACACTACGAGCGTTGCTTTCCGAATCATTAGAAATGTCCTCCTACGGGATTACGCCGCCAAGCTGGGGAGGATGGCTGGACTTACTGTGGCGCGTGGTTACTTTAACCCGGAATGGCTGGAACGCAAGCCCCCGTCAGTGTTAATCCAATCGCATTAGTCATATGGAACCCGGCGTCCAGCGCGGCTTTTGGGGCGGGCACCCGACCCGGCGCTGGAAAACGCGGAGTCATAGTCGCGTAACCTTGATACGCCTATAGCAATACCGTCCTACAAACCTAAACCTGCTTTGCCCTTATGCGATTCGTACCCAATCAAGCGTAACCTTTCTTTTTCCAGACGGCCCAGTCGTCGCGAACGGCTTGCAGCATGGCCTGGGCGGCGTGGTGCAGCCACCTGCCTTTGAGCTTGCCGAGGTGAGGGAGAATGTTCTTGCGCGCCGAGGGCGTTCCGAGATGGACGTTAGCGGTCTCCCAGCCCATGGCGCGAAGCAGGCGGAGTTCGGTCGTGGACGCATTCAGGGAAGAGAGTTCAATGCGCGAGCACAGCGGTCCGAGGCGGCGAACGATCCAGCGTCCGCGGAGTTGAACGAAAGGGTCGGGACAGCGGACGGCGCGGTTGATGATGGTCTGATAAAAGATTTCGCCGGGGCCTGCGGGCTTCTGCGACGCGAGATTCTCCGCCCAACTCGAGGCCGATGGCGCCAGCGCCTTGGCTTCCCGGGCGATGCGGCCGCCGTGCCAATCGGCGATGGCAACATAGCGGGCGTGGCCGAGGCTACCGAGTCCGGCCACCCGGTGAGCGATCCGATATGGAATGCCGGGGGCGGGCATTACATGTTCGATAGCATCGATGGCGCTGACTGGGACTTCGGTTTTCAGGGTGGGAAGCTTGTCCATTTTCTGCCAGAAACGGACGGGATCGCGCAGTTCACTCTCTGCGATGAAGCGCAGCCAGACATGCTCTTCGGCGAGCACGAAGGCGCGGCCTTTTTTGGCGATGCTCTCAGCGTAGCCCTCGAGGATGGTGTCGCAGACATCTTCGCGCTTGAGCGGGAGCCGTCCGGCGTCAACGGCAAGATGGACGCTCACGGCCAGGCGCACCAGATCGACGGTGAAGGCCAGCGGCCAGGCCTCGTCGAAGTCGTTGACCCCCCAGATCAGGCGGCCTTCGACATCGCGCCAGGTGCCGAAATTTTCAACGTGTAGATCGCCCACGGCCAGAACTTTCGGGGCCGCCGCGAGATCGGGGCAGACCTGCAGCCAGATTTGCGCCCAGCGGTAATACGTCGCGCGCAGGAACATGAAGAGGTCCGACTTCATTTGCGTATGTTTGAAGTGGAGGTCTTTTTTATCGATCCGCGTGCGCTGGGCTAGCCAGTCTTCGAACTGGCGGGTGGCTTTGACTACATTCATGCGTGGAACGATAGCTACGGGTGGAAGCCAAGTCAAATGCAAAACCTTTAACACAGAGGACACTGAGGAACACTGGGGAGAGTGTCATTAAAAGACCGGCGCGGCGCTGAACTCGTCAGTTCACGCCTTACGCCGGTCTTCGGGTACGCGCCCTAGCCGGCGCAAGCTTAATTCTTGAAGTAGGACGCGTTGCGCTCGATGAAGGCTTGCTTGTCTTCGGGGACGTCGGCCTCGGGGAGAATCGAATCCGAAGTGCAGGCCGGCACGCAGGCGCCGCAGTCGATGCACTCCGCCGGGTCGACAAACAGCTGAGTCGCGGCTTCGAAGCCAGCCTCGCCCTGCTTGGGATGAATGCAATCCGTTGGGCAGACATCGACGCAAAGGGAATCCTTGATGCAATGATCGGTAATTACGTAGGCCATCAGAATCTCCTGAAACTCTTAGGATAAAAATAGGAAAGCTCGATCCTGAGTGTGGATGCGCGCAAGAGGTTTGGCCGTGATCACGGTCACAGCGCAATGTGCGCGCAACGGGTTATGTTCCAAGGAGGTTGAGGCTGGGTAGGAGCGGGGCCGGAATCATGATTGAGGTCACGCGGCGGCGTGATGGCAATCACGGAAATCGGAAACCGCCCATGGCAGAATGCCGACATTCAACTAGTCCTTACTAGTTCAGTTCGCCCGGCCCTAACCCACAGAACCCCACAAAGCCGTAACCCCAGACGGCGAGGGCCGGGCGTCAAATCAAACTGACTGATTTCCACCGTACCTGCGGGGAAGCGGGCTGTGATCTTCAACTCTCCGCCCCCGGCCTTCACGAATCTTTGCAGCGTGTTCACGCACCTGTCGGCGCGGGGTTCCAGCTTCGAGACCGCGCCCTGATTCACTCCCCATAGTTTCGCCAGCTGCACCGGCGTCATCTCGCGCGCCTCGCGCAGTAAATGGACCGGCATCTCCGCGCGGAATGTCTCAATAGCACGCGGGAATGCTCCAGCGACATCTTTCCTTCCAGTTCTTGAAAGTCCCTAGCCCTCTCTAACCTCGATTGATTTAGTCGGCACGGTCTATCCCATACCCCGGCCTTCGGCGACCATGCGCAACCGCCAGCACAAACGTCCGCGAAGTATTTATGCGGTACCAAGGGCTGGCTGAAGGGGAACTGATGAGCGTATATCGGCGAAAGCCGGAGAAGTAAGCAGGCCAGAGTTCAGGCGCAGCCCCTACGTCGTGGGTTGCGCGCCAAACAGCATCGGGGAATTTCTCTGCCGTAGAGAAGCTCCGGTCACGATACCAAGCCAGCACAAGCAGGTAATCCTCTGCCGCACCGGGATGAAGCTCGAGCGGCGTGACCGGCACCGATTACTTTCCGTGCAAAGCGCCTGCCCTTCCCGCTCGATCTCACGCCAAGGGGTGGTTTTGACTTTGGCATCGCTGATCTCGTTCATGGGGCGCGCAGCCTCCTGTGCCATGCGATCTCAGCATCTTCATCCACAACTTGATCCAGGCTGGCGATCAGAGAATGGGCAAGCTCGGCCCGCTTTTCAAGAGGGAGCGTCATCGCTTTCTGGAGCGGGTCGTTGGCTTCCGGGCACGGCCAGGTTCTAGTCCTCGGCCGATGCCTGGACCCACGCAAAATCGCGGAGAATCTGAGTTTCGCCGGCGATTTTCTAAGCTAGCGAGTCGTAATAGCCCCTTTTCCTTTCAACAACTTACCCCCACCCAATCCCGCAATCCACCGCTAAACCCCGTTTTTCTCCCGTTCGTTGGGATAAAGATGCATAACTCCTTGCCCTCCAATAGCATCTCCATCAGACAAGTACCCAGAGAAAAGTGTACGGACCGGCTTTGTATTAAACCAGGTTAACTCTCTGGGAGAGCCATAGGTGTTGAGCAGTGTGACTGGGTTTGTGGATAGGGTTTCAGCGATTCCAAGGCAAGTTTCCGCCGAGCTGTTGCCAAAGATCGAACCTCCCACACCCGGCACAAAAGAGCTAGAAGCTAAGAGCCAGGAGCAAATATGCGAAAGCCGATCAAGTATGTGGAGAAAGCGGTCACCGTCGCCGCCAAGGGCGCTTGGGTGGTCTTCGACCGACTGAACCGAATCAAGCCCAACCCTTCGCCTACGCCGAAGTGGTCGGATAAGCCTCTGCTCAAGTCGTATGAGAAGTCGAAGCCGCCGCTGGGCTGGCCGCGCTCGACCGATTCGCTGTGCCCGAAGTGCGTGCCGGAGATTCGGCAGCAGATTCTCGACGGCAAACTGCCGCACGAAGTTCTGATGAACGAGAAGATCGGCGAGATCAAGGCCACCATCGTCGAGCGCGACGGCAAGATTCTGATGGTGAAGGATTGCCCGAAGCACGGCCACTTTGAAGACTTGATGTCGATCGACACCGATTTCTCCAAGCACCTCGAAGACGTTTTCCCCGGCCGGGACATCGCCGCGCATAACGACGAGAAACTGCATCACCACGGGTCTTCGACCGTGAAGTATGGCCGCGGCTCGGTGCTCACCATCGATCTTACCAATCGCTGCAACATGATGTGCGATCCCTGTTTCATGGACGCGAATCAGGTCGGCTTCGTCCACGAACTAACCTGGGAAGAAATCAAGACCATGCTCGACAACGCCATCACGATTAAGCCGCGGCGTCAGATGAGCGTGCAGTTCTCCGGTGGCGAGCCCACCCTGTCGCCCTATTTTTTGGATGCGGTTCGCTATGCCCGCAAAGTCGGATACAACTCCGTGCAGGCCGCAACCAACGGAATTGAGTTCGCGAAGAGTTTTGAGTTCTGCCAGCAGGCGGTCGAAGCCGGCATGCGCTATGCCTACCTGCAGTTCGATGGCATCGGCAACGCCGCCAATGCCCACCGCATGGTCGGCAACTTGTTCGACGTGAAGTTGAAGGCGATCGAGAACTTGCACAAAGCCGGGGTCGAAATCGTTCCCGTGGTCACTATCGTCAACGGCATCAACAACGAGCAGGTCGGACGCATCATCAAGTTCGCGCTCGATAATCCCAAGACGATCAGCTTCCTGAGCTTCCAGCCGGTAAGCTTCACCGGTCGCGACGAAGCCGTTACCGACGATCGCCGCCAAGCCCAGCGCTACACGCTTTCGCACCTGGCGCACGACGTAAAAAATCAGACCACGTTAGGCGAACCCAGCCGCGACTGGTTCCCGATTTCGTTCATGGGAACGTTCAGCGATTGGGCCGATCTGATGCACGCCAACGACGTCAAAAACGACTGGGGTCAGCTCTCCTGCGGTTGCCATCCGAATTGCGGTACCGGCATGGCCATCATGATCGACAAGGAAACCAAAGAAGCCGTTCCCGTCACCGCGTTTTTGCATGGCGACCAACTGGCGAAAGACATCGCCAAGGTCAACGACGCTTCCCGCGGAAAATTCCTGACCGCCTTCGGCATGGCGCTGTGTTTGATGAAGAATTACGATCCGTATCAGGCGCCGACGCATTTCAAGATGACGGACCTGCTGAAAAAGTTCGACAAGAATTACAACGTCACCGGGAAGAACTACGGCAAAGTCGGTCCGGACCGGACGGTCGAGGATGTGATGAAGCGGCGCACCAACGATCGCTGGAACTTCCTGTTCATCGCGGGCATGTGGTTCCAGGATCTGTTCAACTACGATTTCCGGCGCACCGAGCAGTGCATCATTCCCTACGCCACGCAGGAGGGCGAGATCAGCTTCTGCGCTTATAACACTGGCGTGGGCTGGCGCAACATCATCGAGAAGATGCACATGACGGCCACGCTCACGAAATGGTACGAGGAGCATGGCCGGCATGAGATCTTCGCAGGCGGCAAAAAGGTAAGGATGGACGAAGAGCACGTCGACTATCTGAGGCTGCGCGAGGAGATCGTCACCCACGAACTGCAGCATGATCTCGATAAACTGGGCATCGCGAAGAACGCGCGTGAGGAGAAGACACGGGCGCGAGACGCCAAGGCAGCGGCTTCTGAAAAGGCGGCTTTGGGCTCCGGGCTTCCGGCTTCGGGCGGGCATCGCGGGCCGGTCAAGAACGATGAGGCTTACAACGCTCGCATGGCTTCGCTCTATCGCGAAGTCGTTTTGAAGGAAAAGCCGGCTGTCGCCGAGAACGGATTCATTCCGTTGGGCGCGCTAAGCAAGCCGAATGGCAATGGATCGCATGCTCCGAAGCCGGAGGTTGCCGAGCCGGTGGCGGGAGACTAGCTGACGGCGTTCAGCCGTCAGCGATCAGCTGAAAAGCTACGGGCCGCCTGCGGGCGGCCCTTTGATTCGTCGAGGCATCTCACTTCAGGCCCTCAACCAGGTAGAGATCAGCCAGGGTTCGATGAAACCCATAGACGTAGGTTTTTCCGTCGGGGGTGATGAGAATAGGACCGATAGTGGCGACTCCCGCAGGATCGGCGGGCATGAGCTCTTTCCACGGCGTGCGTTGTCCCGTGGCCGGATTCAGGCGGTACACCTTCGCGGGAACTTCTCCGAGGCGGTAAATGTAGAGTGACTGGCTGTCGCCGGTCCATCCGATGGGTTGTTCGGCGGGTTGCAGGCCGGAGATGGGAGTGGGATCGCCACCGCGAACGGAATACAAATAACCCTTCTCGTCTGGGCCGATGCCTGCCACGAAACGGCCGTCTGGTGAAACCGCGAAGTTCGTTCCATTCACTCCTTCCGGGGCAATGGGCAGGGGCTTTCCGCCGTCAACGTCTTGAACGTAAAGCCGCACGCCGTGGCCGGGTTCGCTCCCGGCAAAAACAAAATGCTTGCCGTCGGGCAGCCAGCGCGCGGTATCGTGATTAATGGAATCGCTGGTCAGAGCTTTCGGTTCGCCTGCACCCGTTGGCAACAGGCGAAATTGCGCAGGAAAGCCCGGAGTCTGTGCGATGACCCACTGCTGGTCGGGTGACAATGCTGCGGCCGCCCCCTCTCCCAAGCGAATCGCCGCGGAGCCGTCGATGTTGCGCATATAAACTGCGTAGGTTAACTCTTGTCCCTTGCCGTACTGCACGCCTCCGCCGACACCTTCTTCGTCGAACAAAAAAGTCTTGCCGTCCGCCGAGAGGTCGGCAGGCCAGGAATAATCGAGCCAAGAGAGATCGCGTTCTTTAGCGCCCGCAGCCGAGCCCATCACTTCGCGGCGACGGCTGGCGCGAGCTAACAGCACGCGTCCATCTTTCCAGATGTCGAATAAAATCAGCGTGCCGGGAATTCGCGTGACCCATCGTTCGTTGCCCGAAAGGCTAACCGCAGATAGATAGCGATCGGCTCCCATGGCTCGGGCGGTGAACCAGATTTCTTTGCCATCGGGAGACCAGGCGAGTCCCTGCGCGCTATACCAATCGTGCGATAACTTTTTGCGATTCCCGGAAAGATCGACCACCATCACCGAACCGCTGTCGTCGCCCTGTACTGGATGGTCAAGAAAGGCGATCATGTCGCCTTTGGGAGACAGGCGGGGATGGCTGATCCAGCTTCCGCTGGCTTCGTAGAGAACTCTGCCAATGGGATATTCGAGGCGATTGCGGCCCCCGGCATCGCGCACCACGGCCAAATCACTTCCGTCGGGCGACCAATCGGCCCATTGCACATCTTCGAGAACTTTACGCGGCGCGCCCCAGCCAGAGGGGCGCGGGCCAAGGTTCCCGAAGTCACCCACGTTCCCGACACATGGCTGTCCAACGAGAGCGCCATTTCACCAGAGGGTGAAACGGCAAGAAGCTGGGCATCTCCGAGGCCTAGAGAGCGAGATTCGACCGAGCCCTGGCGTGCAGTAAATATTTCGGCTGGGCTGCCCTGCCAGGCGGCGCTATACAAAATGGTTTGCCCATCGGGAGCGAAGCGAGCCGCAGGAATCACGCCGCGGCGGAAGGTGATTTCGTGGTAGAGCGGCGCAGATTGCGCGGTCTGCCAGAGCCGCTTTCCTGCCAGAAGCCCAAACGCCGCTCCCACCAGAACAGCCAGGCCAACCAGCAGGGGGAGAAAGGAATTCTTGCGCGACGCTGGTTGCGCCGTGACCGGAGACATGGCGGCGCTCATGGTTTGACTGATAGGGCTGACAGCCTCGACCCGGGTCGACTCCAGGTCGCGCTTCAGGCGCTTCAAGTCGGCGCGAAGTTCGGCGGCCGTTTGGCTGCGCAGGTCGCGATCCTTTTCGAGAGCCTTCGTGAGGATGACTTCAAATTGCGGCGGCAATCCCGGATTCAGTTGGACCGGCGAGGCTGGCGGTCGGTTCAGGATGGCTTCAAAGATAAGAGCCGAAGTGTTTCCGGGGAAGGGCTGACGGCCGGTAGCCATCTCGCAGAGCACGACGCCGAAAGAAAACAAGTCGGTGCGGGCATCCAGCACCTCCCCCCGGGCCTGCTCGGGCGACATATAGGCGACCGTGCCCATGGTCGATCCCGGACTGGTAAGAAGGGCCTCGGTGGCGGCGGTCGGCATATTGCCGCTATTGCCGACGGCCGTGGGCAAGCTGCCGTTCTGCGGAATCAGCTTGGCCAGACCAAAGTCGAGAATTTTCGCGTGTCCACGGCTGGTGACGAAGATGTTCGCAGACTTGAATCGCGATGGACGATGCCGCTGCTGTGAGCGGCGTCCAAAGCGTCGGCGATCTGGATGCCGAGTTCGAGCAATAGATCGAGCTTGGGCGGATTGCTTTCGACGCGATGCTTGAGGGTCTCACCCTCGAGCAACTCCATGGCGATGAAGTGTTCGCCTTCGGCCTGATCAATCTCTTAGATAGTGCAGATGTGGGGTTGGTTGAGCGCGGAGGCGGAGCGGGCCTCGCGCTGGAAGCGATCAACGGCCTGCGGATCGCGGGAGAATTCCGGAGGGAGAAATTTGAGGGCTACGAAGCGGCGAAGCTTGGTGTCCTCTGCCTTATAGACCACGCCCATCCCGCCTCCCCCGAGTTTATCGACGATGCGGTAATGCGAGATGGTGCGCCCGATCACTAGGTGCGAATCTTACGTCGTAGAAATAGGACAAGTCAACGAAGAGGCTGAGCAGTCTGAGCAGTCGCGGAAG
>Ga0187851_10000068_pt1 | contig 95446 bp, 81 predicted proteins | sample June2016WEW_6_10_FD_132997 | JGI IMG/M metagenome (GOLD analysis project Ga0187851, IMG submission 132997) | Peatland microbial communities from SPRUCE experiment site at the Marcell Experimental Forest, Minnesota, USA - June2016WEW_6_10 | ecosystem: Environmental > Terrestrial > Soil >... | reverse complement strand
CGTGAAACTAACCAAGGATCCCGAGGGCCGGGCGACCATGGGCGGCAGCTCCGGCGGCTCGTGCGCGTTGATTATGGCGTGGTATCACCCGGAGCTATACCATCGCGTTCTCACTTACTCAGGCACCTATGTGAACCAGCAGTGGCCGTGGAACCCGCAGACTCCCCACGGCGCATGGGAGTTTCATGAACGCCTCATCGCCAACACACCCGCCAAGCCGCTGCGCATCTGGATGGAGGTTGGCGACAGGGATCTTTTCAATCCGAACGCGATGCGCGACAACATGCATGACTGGGTAGTGGCGAACGAGAACATGGCCAAGGTGCTGGCCGCCAAGGGATATCATTACCAGTTTGTATTTGCGCGTAACGCCGGGCACACCGACCGCGCCGTGAAACAACAAACCCTGCCCGAGGCGCTGGAATACTTGTGGCAGGGCTATCCTGTCAGCAAGCCGCGGAATTGACGTAAGGCGAAGCTGTTCAGCCCGAACTCCGAAGCTGGACGCCTTCTTAGTTGGTAACGCCGGCGGCAAAGACCGCCGGCGTTACCGGGCCTCTTACGAAGATGTAGAAACTCGGTTGGCAGGCGAAATCCGCATCGGACCCGCAAACCGGGGCGCCTGCCCCACTCTGCTGTTCTCAGCCAGCCACCCGCTCCAGGCACTCGGCGCCGCAGATGGCTTCGAGAGCGGCGCGGAATTCTTTATCGGGACGCACCTTGGCCGGAACGTCGAGCAGGACCGAGAAATCGCGCGGGGATTCCAGGCGCAGCCGCACCTGTGTTTCGCCCGGCTTGCGTTTGAAAAGCTCGTCGAGCGCGGCGGCTCTGTCCGTTCCGCCGTTGCGGCCCAGCCAGACGCGGATGGAAATCACCGACGGCATGTCCACGCGCGCTACATCGAGCGGAATGATATCCTGCACCGACACCTTGGGCGCCGCGTTCTCTTCGGGCAGAATCAGCCCGCGCACCAGGACGGCCTGGTCTTCCACCACCTGCGCGGCCAGGCGTTCGTAGCTGGAGGCGAACACCATGCCGTCCACCGAACCCTGCTGGTCCTCGATGGTCAGCGCCACCCATGGCTTGCCTTCCTTGTTGCGTTTGCGCGCGATGGAGCGCAGCACGCCGCACAGGGCGACCTCGGCATTCTTATTGAGGCCTTCGAGGCTGCCGGTGTCATGGGTGGCGAGTTCGGCGATCTTCTCCTGATAGCGGTCGAGAGGATGACCGGTCACCCAGAACCCGAGCAGCTCTTTTTCGCCGGCGAGTGAGTCCTTTTCGGTCCAGTCGGGGACGTTGGGCAATGGCGGATCGTGCGGTTCGGCGCCGCCCATCAGCTCGCCGAACAGGCCGGTTTGCCCGCTTTCGCGATCGCGATGAGCTCGCTGGCCGGCTTCCATGGCGCCTTCCACGGCGGCGAACTTCTGCGCGCGCGTGCCTTCCAGCGAATCCATCGCGCCGGCGCGAATCAGACTCTCGATCATGCGGCGGTTGACGGCTCCCAAGTCAACCGTCTCGGCGAACTGGTGGATGGTCCGGAAGCGGCCCAACGGCTCGCGCGCGCGGCCGATGGCCTCGACCGCGGATTGGCCCAGGTTCTTCACCGCGCCCAATCCGAAACGGATGCCGATTCCACCGGGCGCTTGCGCATCCGGCGTGAAGCTCCATTCGGATTGATTCACGTCCGGCGGCAGGATGGTGATCCCCATGGCTCGGCACTCGTTGATATATTTGACCACCTTGGCTGTGTTGCCGGTTTCCGAAGTGAGCAGCGCGGCCATGAAATCCACCGGGTAATGGGCTTTCAGGTACGCGGTTACGAACGCAAGATACGCGTAAGCGGCGGAGTGCGATTTGTTGAACCCGTAGCCGGCGAACTGCTCCATCAGATCGAAGATCTTCTCGATCTTGCGCTGGGCGAAGCCGCGCGCGACGGCGCCCTTCACAAAATGCTCGCGCTCCTGGGCCATTACCTCGGCCTTCTTCTTGCCCATGGCGCGTCGCAGCAGATCGGCTTCACCCAGCGAATAGCCGGCCAGGCGGTTGGAGATCTGCATCACCTGTTCCTGGTAAACGATCACGCCGTAGGTTTCTTCGAGCAACTCTTTCAATTCCGGCAGATCGTACTGCACCGCGCGGCGGCCCCACTTGCGCTCGATAAAATCGTCCACCATGCCGCCCTGAATCGGCCCCGGCCGATAGAGCGCGTTGAGCGCGGTCAAATCTTCCAACCGGCTCGGCTTGTAGCGGAGCAGGATGTCGCGCATGCCCGGGGATTCGAACTGGAACACGCCACAAGTCAGACCCTTGCAAAAGATCTCGTAGGCGGCCGGGTCGTCAAGCGGCAAATCCTCGGGGACAATCTCCACGCCGTGCCTCTTCTTGATGAGGCGAAGGGCGTCCTCAATCAGCGTCAGGGTGGTCAGCCCGAGAAAATCCATCTTGAGCAGCGATAGTTTTTCGAGGCCGTTCATATCGAACTGCGTGACAATTTCATCGCGGTTCGTTTTATAGAGCGGCACCAGCTCCTTGAGCGGCTGCGGCGAGATCACTACGCCCGCAGCGTGCACCGAGCAGTTGCGCGAAAGGCCTTCCAGGCGCAGCGCGACCTTCAGCACGTCGTCGATGCGCGGATCTTTGCGCGCCTCGGCGAAGCCCGGTTCCTGTTTGATGGCGTCCGGGAGCGAAATGTTCAGCACGTTGGGGACTAGCTTGGTGAGCTTATCCACGTCCGCGTACGGGATTTCGAGCACGCGGCCCACGTCCTTGATCGCGGCGCGCGCGCCGAGCGTGTTGAAGGTGATGATCTGCGCCACCTGCTCGCGGCCGTATTTTTCGGTGACGTAGTGGATCACCTCGCCGCGGCGGTTCATGCAGAAGTCGATGTCGATATCGGGCAGGTTGACGCGCTCCGGGTTGAGGAAGCGTTCGAACAGCAGCCCGTACTGGAGCGGATCGATATCGGTGATCGCCATCGCGTATCCCACCAGGCTGCCCGCCGCCGAACCGCGCCCAGGCCCCACCGGAATGCCCTGCGAGCGCGCGTAACGGATGAAATCCCAGACGATCAGAAAATAGCCGGAGAACTTCATCGACTGGATCATCTTGATTTCGCGGTCCAGGCGTTCGGCGTAGTCGGCGAGATCGTGCTTCAGGGCGCCTTTGGCGCGCATGGCTTCCAGGCGCGGCCGGCGCTTCTCGAACCCCTGGCGGGCAACGTATTCGAAGTAGGTGTCGGTGGAGTGTTCCGCGGGAACGTCGAACTTGGGGAACGGCTCGCTGACCTTTTCGAGCGTGACGTTGCAGCGCTGGGCGATCTCCCAGGTGCGGTCGACCGCGTCCTCCAGCTCGCCGAACAGCTCCATCATTTCGTCGCGCGTTTTCAGGTAGAAATCCGGCGTGTTCCAACGCATCCGGTTGGGGTCGTTCATCATCTTGCCGGTCTGGATGCAGAGCAGGATCTCGTGCGCGCGCGCGTCATCGCGGCGCAGGTAGTGCGAATCGTTGGTGACCACCAGCTTGAGGCCGGTCTCCTGCGAGAGCCGGTTCACCTGCGGGGTGAGCCGCTTGTCCTGATCCAGGTGATGATCCTGGACTTCGAGAAAGTAATTGTTCTTGCCGAAGATATCGGCGTAGGTGAAGGCCAGCCGCTTGGCTTCGTCGTACTGATCGGAAAGAATGGTCTCCGCGATGTGGCCCTTGAGGCAGGCCGAGAGCGCGATCAGCCCCTTGGAATGCTGTGCCAGCAGGTCCATATCGACGCGCGGCTTATAGTAGAACCCGTCGAGGTAGGCGGTGGAAACCAGCTTGATGAGATTGCGGTAGCCTTCCTGGTTTTCGCACAGCAGCACCAGGTGGTTGTAGTCGCCTTCGGAGCGCGACTTGTGCCCACCCCGCGCCACGTACATCTCGCAACCGATCACGGGATGCACGCCGGCGTGCCTGGCGGCGTTATAGAATTTCACCGCGCCGAACAAGTTGCCGTGATCGGTCATGGCCACCGCCGGCATCTTCTGCTCGACGGCGAGTTGCATCAACTGGTCGATGTCGCAAGCCCCGTCCAGCAGCGAATAATCCGTGTGGCAATGCAGGTGAACGAAGGCCATTGTTTCCTTTTCGGCTCCTCTAGCCCAGGCACACGCCCGGCTCTTGGGGGAGGCAGGAATGCTTCTATTCTAGCGCTTGGTGGGAGGACGCCATAATCTGGTAGGGAGGACGCCATAATCGTGCCCTCAAGAATTGGGTGCGCGACACCGGCGTGGGTAACCACACGCCAGCCGGATGCGGACCAAGCTCCGAAGGAGCGTAAGAAAGTAGCCCACGGCGGAAGCCGTTGGGAAACGAGAGCAACGAGCACTAGCCCCGGCACGGGGCGTAAGACGCTCCCGTCGGCGCCGTATCGCCCCGTTCCGGGGCTGGGACGAGGAGATCGCGTACCCGCATGGCTTACGCCGTGGGCTACTTTCTTGCGCCCTCCGGGCTTGACGGCACCAGACGTCTTGTCTGTACGTCCGGATACTGGCAGACCCTCTGGGAGTTTATACCGCAGCCGCTCTCTTGTCGCATACCCTCGAGTTGCCGAAAGAACGAACGCCCAACGCGGCGGGCGGAGAAGGAAACGCCCGCCGCAGTCTGCCCCTCCAATGTGTACGCCTACTCCGGGCGCGGCGGCGGCGGCGGCGGCATGTGTTGGCCGCCTGGGCCGCCGTGTGCGTCCGCGCCGTGGGGACCGTGCTCCTCGTTTTCGAGCATCTTCCATTGCTCCGGCGTCAGCACATGGCGCAGTCCCAGCAGCATCCGCGCGTTGGCCTTCTCCAGTTCGGCGCGGGCCTCCGCCACCCGGTCGATCTGCGGCAGAACTTTGGCATCATCGGGATTGGCCGCCTCGTGCAACGGCTCGAGAATCGCTTCTTCCTTCTCGAGCGCGGCGTGAAGATCGATCAGCCGCAGCCGGTGTTGCTGGAACACTTCGTCCATTTTCTTCTGCTGTTCGGCGGTGAGGTTCAATCGCCTTGCCAGATCGGGGTTGTCCCACCACTTTCCAGCCGGACCGGGCATCATCATGCCGTGACCTGGAGCATGCGGGGCTCGCGGGGGAGCGGGCGGCGCTGGCGCAGCCGGAGGCGCGGGCGCGGCTGGCGGCGCCATATCCGGCGAGGGTTGCGCCAGCGCCCATCCGCTCAGCGCGGACACAAGTAGAGTAGTCTTCAGAATCGTCAGTTTCATTTTCTGCCTTCCTTGTTTCGAACTTATTGGGTGGAAGCGGATTGCCCGGAGGGCGCGTTCCATTGGACCAGCTTCTCGAGCGGCTGCATCGGCTCCGGCGCCGAGCGCGATACTTCGGTCTGCACCTGTTCCAGCAGGGCTTCGTCCTGGCGGGCCGTCTCGATGGCGCGCTGGTGCTGGAGGTAAACCGGCGCCGCTATCATCAATGCCGCGGCCGCCGCCAGCGCGACGCGCATCGTCACAAATCGCTGCCGGCGGCGCGCCGCGGACGCGACCGCCCCCATCCGCGGAATCGGCGTTTCGGCCGCGCACCAGGCACGCGTCGCCGCGCCGAAAAGGGCCAGCGGCTGGTTCGCCCGCTCCAGTTCAGCGGCGCAACCGGCGCATTCGGCCATATGCCGTTCCGCTGCGGATGCGCGAATCCCAGCCAGCCATTCCGATACTTCGACCGGCGACAAGTGCCCGCTCATGGCGTATCCCTCAGTTTCTTCCGCACCGCGTCCACCGCGCGAAACAGATGCGCCTTCACCGTGCCCTCCTGTAGTCCCGTAGCCGTGGCAATTTCCCGTATCTCCATTTCCTCGACGAACCGGAGCAGAAACACTGTGCGCTGCCGCTCCGATAGCGCCACGGTAGCCCGCCACACCGCCCTCACCTGCTCGCGCACTGACGCTTCGGCTTCCGGGGAACTGCGCCGGTCGGCCAGCCAGTCGCCGGTGAACGCGACATCCAGGCTGGTTTCGGCAGCCCGCCGCCAGAAGCGCAGCGGCGCGCTCTTGCGATGGTCATGCACCAGGTTCACCGCGATGCGCATCAACCAGGTGCGCACGCTCGCTTCGCCGCGAAAGTTGCGCCGCGCCTGATAGGCGCGCAGGAGACACTCCTGCGTCAAATTCTCCGCCGACTCGCGTTCGCGCAAAGAGGCCAGCAGAAACCGGAATACCGCCGGCTGGTGATCCCGCACCACGGCATCGAAATCCGCGAGTTCCCCCGCGGGAGCCGCCGTCATCGAAGCTGGTTCCGCCGCCAGCGTTGTCTCCATTCGTCTATATAGACCGGAATGCGGGAGGAAAGGTTTACAGGCCGGGCGAAGAATTCGACAGCTCGGGGGCGTAGAGGATCTATACTCAAGGCGATATGCTCCAGCGCATGCTGATCGTCGCGGCGCTCGCCGCCCTGGCACAAGCAACGGAGGCGCCGGCGCCGTCGGGATTCTATATTGTGTCGGTCTTCTTCTCCGACGCCGGCCCGCACTATTATTACCGTGTGTTCGACGTTCGCCCGGACGGCCGGGATTCCATTGTTCGCCACATCCGGGTGGCCCCGGAGAGCCTAATCTGCCCTCGGGTGATCGTCCAAGCCGCGGAAACCAGGCTGCGGGACAGGAGTCCTGCTGACCTGCTCGGAGCCAACAATCCCTGCGCGATCGATCCGCGTTCGTTCCGGGGCGCCCTTAAGAAGTACCAGCAGACGATTGGCACCTTTGAGACCATCAGATTCGGCATCGTCGCACAGTGCGGAGAAACACCGGTCTCGTTGGCGGTGCCGATCGCGGAGCGTGTAAAGATGGCGCAGATGAAGGCGGCCCACCCTGAGTTCGCGGCGCTGTGGGATCTAGAGGCAAAGGTCTTTGGGGCCGCGTATGGGGACAGGGACATCTTTCATGACCGAACCGACGAGGAGGAAATGGCGTTCCAAGACGCCGGTGCGAAATTGGTCCCCGAACTGGTCTCCGGCCGCTACGATCTAGGTCTGGCAGCTGGGATGGGTGGCAGTGGCCGTTCGCCGACCTTTCGATCCGTGTTGGCGGGATATCGGGGGCCAGCCAGCTCCGCGGAGGGCCCTCAAATCGTTGACCGCCAGAGCTACCAGTTCAACCATTTCCTCCCTCCGAAATATCCGGCCCTCGCGATGGCTGCGGCCATTTCGGGGACGGTCAAGCTGCGGCTAACCGTTGAGCCATCCACGGGCGAGGTGAAGGACGTGGCAATTATCTCGGGGCACCCGATTCTGACCACGACTGTGATTGCAGCCGCGAAGCAGTGGCGCTTCGCACCCAACTCTGTCCAATCCGGCAGTGCGCTTGTGACGCTGAACTTCGCCTATCATTGCCAGTGAGTGGCGCGCAAGAGCGCCGCCTGCGGAAACATCGATTGGCAGGCGAAAGCGCCTACCCCACCCTTCGACAGCAAAGTGGGACAGGCGCCCGGGTTACGGGTCCGAAGCGGACTTTCGTCTGTCAACCCGTTCTTAGCAGCTGAGCCTACTGCACCGCGATCGTCACCTGATTCGACACTGCGCCGCCCACGCTGAGCGCGACCGGGACGGCGTCGCCAACCGGGGCGTTGGCGGGCACCTGCACATTTACCTGGTACAGGCCAACCCAACCGGGCGCGAGGCCGGCAAAGCTGGGAGTGGCGGGCACGCCGCCGATAGTGACGGTCACCGTCGCCGAAGTCCAGGCGAGCGGACTCGGCGGTGCGGGCGCGCCGCTCGAAGGCTGGTTGGTCACCGGGCCGAGTCCGGTGGCGAAGATGTCGATGTAATCCGTGCTGCGCTTGGCCGGCTGCCCGGCGAACGGTCCGCTGGCCGGCGCGGCGAGCGTGGTGGTGCCGTCAATCAGAATCGCGCCCTGGCCGGTTCCGGTGCCCGTCGCTGTGTAGAGGCCCGGCGAGAATTCGGCGAGCGGCACGCTGACGGTGTTCCCGCTCAGGTCGTCCGTCACGATGGTGAGCGGCGCCGCAGTCTGGCCGGCCAGTTCCCAGGGAATCTGCGCATCCACCTGATTTGGAAATGCGTGGATGAGCGGAACCGGGACGCCGCCGAGCATGAGCGCGGTGGTGCCCAGTTCAGCCGGTAGAGACGGGCCGGCGGCTATCGCGGCGTCTCCGGCGAGGTCCGTTCCGAAAATCGATACCAGGCTTCCCGGCGCAACCGGGGTGTTGACCGCGAAGCTGGCATTGTCGATGGTGCCGCCAGCGCTCAGGATGGGCGGCCCGAAGGCCAGCCGCCGCTGCGCCATGGCCAGATTGGCCGAGCGCACCTGGTTCACCAGGTCATACTTGGGCCGGTCCGCGACATCGACCATTCCGAACGCGTAATCCTCGCCTTCCACCAAATCCTGGTCCGTCTCACCGAGAAAGCCGCGGCCCGAAACCGGCTCATCGCGATATTCGAACCACGCCACGCCGACGCACCAGGGGTTACGCGCGGCCGATTGCAAGTTGGTCTGATATTGCGCACCCGCATCGGCGTCGTCGGTCGCGCTGGCGGAAGGGTAAACCTCATAGCCGCGCAGCAGATTGTAACTAGGAGGAAACGAGAATTCGCCCAGAAACATCGGCTTGGCAGTGGATTTGGCCAGGCCTTCGAGCAAGCTATCCTCGAAAACCGGAGAATAACGGTCGTAGCCGATCACATCCACGTGCGCGGCGTTCAGTTGCCAGTCGGTTGCATTCACCCACCAGCCGGGGACGATCCAGATGCCGAAATACAGATGATTGGGGTCGATCCCCTTGATCGTCTGATAGACGAATCCGAAATACCGATCCTCGTAATACTCGCGCAGCGTCTCGATGTCCGCGGCCGGCGGCGTGGGCAGTGAGCTGTAGAGGCCGGCGGTGGTTGTGGCAGTGACGCCCCACGCGGACGCCATGGCCGCGACATTGTTGCCGTAAACGGCGCTGAGAGCCTGGTTGATCAAGGCTTGTTTGGCGGGGACCGTGCTGGCCAAGGCGAGGACGCTCTGCACTTCAGCCGGTGTGATGAGATCGTCGTACTCATTACCAAACGACCAGCCCAGGATTCGCGAATCGTTGACACTGGCTTGGATTTGCTGCTGCAAAGAGGACTGGAGCGCATTTTGGATGGTGGGATCGAAAATGTCCGGGTGCAGCACCAGGATGGGGACATTGTATGGCTCCAGCACCGGCAGAATCGGCAGGTTCCCGGCCTCGTTCGACCATTTGCCGAACCCCGAGAATCCCCATGCGTTCATCCGCTGGACGGTCAGGTTCGTGGCGATGCTTTGCCAGGAGCTGCCGTACTTGCGGATCATGTTCCAGGTGTCGAAAGAGACGCTCGAAATTCCCGTATTGCCCCAGTCCGCATAGCCCCAGGCCGTACTGTAAGGAGCGGTCTGTGGCGGCAGCGCGGCGAATTCCCACGTGCGGCCGGTGGTGGGGGTGTTGTTGCCCGTGACGAGCGGACCGGTATCGAGACCAATATAGAAGCATGGATTGCCGGCCGGTGAGATCAGCCACCACACGCTGTTGTGCTGGACGACGTGGAAGAAGCCGGTTGCCGCGTCCTGCCAGCCGGCGTTGAGGACGCCGCCCCAGGCATCGTAGCCGCCCAGTGTTCCCCATGCGGCCAGTGCCTTTTGCTCTTCGGTGGCGGCGGTTTCGAGGTCGGCGTCGGACTGAATCATGCCCGGAAAAGTCGAATAGACGCTTTGGCCGTATTTGTCCACATACGGTGCGTAGGTCTGCATCGCCGCTGCGGCGGTCAGGCTGAACACGGCAGTGAAGGTCAGCGACTCGCCCGCGCCGTATGGGAACGGCAGGCTGTCGGAAAGGGACGCCGGCGCAAGCAGCATCAGCGGAACCTCGCGCGTGTCCGCCGGGAAGGTGGCCGATGCCGTGGCTCCGCCGCTCGCTTCCGCATCGATCGAGCTTTGCGAAACGATATAGTTGCCGAGGCCATCCGCCCAGGAGGGCACCGTATCGAGCAGCAAATCCTGGTTTGGCAGACCCGAGAATCCGCCCGTGACTTTGTCGAGGAGTTGCCCATCCAGATACAGCTCAAAGTAAGCCGGCGTGACCACGGCCTTAGCGGTGTAATTGTGACCCACTGTCCAAGCGGGATGGCCAACGATGAATCGCCAGGTGGTGCCGTCGGCAACTCCCATGGCGATGGTCGTATTGGCTAACTGACAGGAAGTCGACGATCCGGTTGGAGTGTTTTCCAGGTCCATATAGAAGCCGGTATTGGCGTCCCAATTGGACTGGTCGACGAGGGTGAAGCGGCAGTCGGTGGCCAGTGCGATGGCGGGAAGCAGGAAAGCACCGGTCAGGAGACGTTTGAAGCGCCCAAACGTCTCCATGATTTCCATGCCTTCAACGTAGCACTCTTCAGCGGAGCGGGAAGTTTCTGCGCCACCACTCCGGAGGCGCGCCGGCCCGCTTCACGCGAGCACTGGCGCAAGCATGGTTGCGGCCGCTCCAGCATCCGGCGAATCGGCCGGCCATCCCAACCGATTCCGCAGCCGAACGTCCGAGCAGCCTGACAATTTACTCTTCGGCAGCAGCGGGCGAGGCTTGAATCAACCCGGTGCGATAGCGTTGTACTAGGCGTCCTACGATGGTTCGCATGGCGAAGCCTTGGGGACGATGGGGACGGCGTAAAAGCGCTTGCCGCAATAACGGCAGTGGCGGGGCAGGCGGCCACATCGCACCATCAGGGCGTCGAAGAATCCGCGGGGCTTGGAGGGAACGACGTCCTTTCCGAAACATCGGGGACAGCGCAGCTCCCAGGGCTTTGAGTCGGGCTCGCCAGCGGTTTCCAAACCGTGATTTTAGCACCGCCTCACTGCGCGGTGCCGGCCTTCGCGCGGTGGTAGCCTGTTGGTGGTGCGCCCCGTCTTCCTCTTTCTGTCGCGGCTGAGCTGGCTGCGGAGCTGGCTGGAGACATCGCCCGCCGCACGGCGGTTGGCTTCCCGGTTCGTGGCGGGAGAGACGCTCGAAGACGCGCTGGCTGTCGGCCGCCGGCTGAAGGCGGAGGGCATCGCTCTCACGCTCGATCGACTGGGGGAAAGCGTGACGTCGCTCGACGAAGCGGCGGCGGCTCGCGATGTGTACCTGGGCGCGCTCGAGTCCATGAATCAGTCTGGCGCGGAGCCTAATGTCTCGCTCAAGCTGACGCAGTTTGGCCTCGATCTTTCCGGTGACGCGTGCCGCGACAACGTGGAGCGGCTGGTGCGGCGCGCCGCCCAGGTCGGCGGTTTCGTGCGCATCGATATGGAATCAAGCGGCTACGTGGATCGCACGCTCGGCCTGGTGACGGACCTGTACGCCCGCTACCAGGCGGTAGGCACGGTAGTCCAAGCTTACCTGTACCGCTCGCAGGCTGACGTGGAGAATCTCTGCGACATCGGCATTCGCGTGCGTCTGTGCAAGGGCGCGTACTTGGAAAATGCCGGCGTGGCGTTCCCGGGTAAAGCCGACGTCGATCTGAATTATGTGAATCTGATGAAGATTCTTCTCGATCGGGGCAATTATCCCGCCATCGCCACTCACGACGAAAGGATGATCGCCGAAACCAAGGCCTTCGCCGCGGCCCGGAAAGTGCCTCGCGAGAACTTCGAGTTCCAGATGCTCTACGGGATTCGCCGCGAACTGCAACGGCAACTGGTGGCGGAAGGCTACCGGGTGCGTCTCTACGTGCCATTCGGCAGGGCGTGGTATCCCTACTACATGCGCCGCCTGGCTGAGCGGCCGGCCAATGTGCTTTTCATTCTGCGGAATTTGTTGCGGCGGTGAGTAGGAGGGGAAGGAGTCGGGACCGAGGAGTCAGAAGTCGGAAGAAAAGCCGAGATGAATCTCGGCTCCGCAGGCCCGACGGCCCGCGCCACGGGCGCTCAGTCGCCCGGGACACGTTCGGGGGTGGGAGCATACCACCAGCCCGTGTTGGCCAGCGCGGCGCGGATGCGGGGCCAGTTGGTGCGCAGGGCGGAAAGCGCCAGCATGAACAGGATGACGACCACGGCGGCTAGAGCCGTTTGCGGCACCGTCAAGTTGTTCTTGAAGAACCACAGCCAGCGGCCGTAGACCAGCTCGATATGCACCCAATAGACGAGCAGTGAGGTGACACCGAACTGGCGCACCCAACTCCATGCGCCGTGCCGCGCGCCGTAGCGTGTCCACAGATACGCGCCCGACAGCATCACCAGCGTCACGCTTGCCTTGGTCAACACCTGCGCCGGGCTGTTGAGCCAGAAATCCGAGGCGGCATAAATCGAGCGTGTAGCCGCGGCGCACGCTTGTGCGATCACGATGGCGAAGCCGGCGCCTGCCGCGATCCAGCGCATGGCGCGATCGGTCGCTTCCGGCGTGAGCGAGCGGATCAGGCTGCCGGCGCCGATGCCGAACGCCAGGTGCGCGCCCCAAGGGAAGAACCCGAACGTCACGCGGCTGGGCGCGATGTAGTTCGCCAACGCCTGCGGCACGCGCGTCCAATTGGCCGCGCTGACCAGCGGCCCGGCCAGCGCGATGGCCAGCCCCACCGCCGCCGCGGCCACTACGCGTTGGCGGGTGCGAAAAACGGCCATCACGGAAAGCACGGCGATCGAAAAACCCATGCAGTTGAGGATGTCCACTTTGAGCAGATCGGTCCACGCAGCGGGGAAACCCGAAACGAACATCTGCGCGCGGAAGGCGAAGGCCAGAAAGAACAGGTATCCGGAGCGGCGGAACGCAGCGAAAACGCGCTGGCTGGGCGTCAGGCCTCGGCGCTCGCTCGAATCCATCAGGAACGCCAGCGTCACGCCGGTAAGAAACAGAAAGATGGCCGGTGGCATGCCGCCGGCGAACTGCGAAAGCACCCACGCGCCACCGGGACGCAGCTCGGGCTTGAGGAACGAATCGAACACGTGCCCCTGGAGCATAATGATGGCGCCGAGCCCGCGCAGCCAATCGAGATACTCAAGCCGGTATGTGCTGGTCCTGGTCTTCATGCCGCTCAATTCCCATGCGCGCTAGTTCAGTTTCTCCGGCTTAGCGTTCTTGGGGATATCCCACTTCAACTCCGGGGGGGTGGTGGAGTACAGCTTGACGTTGGTGTACGTGGCCACGATGTAATCCTCGCCCGGCTCCCAGAATTTCTGCTGCACGGCAATGCCCAATTTATCGGAGATCCACAACTCCACCTTGGTCAATTGCGCCAGCACGTCGGCGGATTTCGGCGTGAGCACCAGGCGCACGGTCTTCTGGCCGGCCACGGTTTCCGGCCCTCCGAGCTCTATTTTGTATGAGTTGCGAAGCTCGGACGAATTGCTGCCGAAGCCCAACAACCAGAATTGGTCGATCAGGTGGCTATCCTTGCGATCCAGGTCGATGATCTGCACCGAATTGTTCTTGGGATAGTACATTTCTACTTTGTGACGGGTCAGCAGAATCTTCTTGGCGTCGGGCTTGCGGATGTCCACTATGGCGCGCAGATCGTGGGGGTTGGAGCGGCGCACCGCCATGGTGCCGCTGCAGTCCTCGTCCGCGTTCAGTACGGCAGTGTGCGAGACCTGGGTCATGTCGGCGGAAAGGCCTTTGAAGGTGACGGCGGCCCGATCCATGCGGTCCAGCGTAGCTTGCAATTCATCGGCGCCGGGAGCCGGTGCGGCCGTGTACGCCGCCGCCATCCACAAGGCAAGCGCAGCGAGGCGCGGCGAAACTGACTGTCGGGAGTACATAGAGGGGCTTGGCGTCAGGGATGCACGAAGGCCATGTAACCTTGCAGTTCCCCTTCCGAATCCAGAATTGGCTCAACGCGCGTGATACTGATTTTAGCCGTGCTGGGCTGCGTTTTGAGAAACGCCCGTAGCCGATTGAGACGTTGCGGCTCCGGCACGCCGGCCAGCACCTCGGAGTCCACGAACAACACGTTGCCGCCGTTTTCCGAAGGCCGGGCGATGGCGGCGACGTGCGGAATCCGCGGCTGGTCGCGGAACCAGTCGCGGGGAGTGAGGAAGATGAAAGCAACAATGATCCCCACCATCACGTCGTATTGCCAACTGGCGCGCGCGTAGTCCCAGAGGATGAAGCGCTTCAACATCTCGCTTCATTTTAACAGGCCCGCACCCGGTCAAACCAACGTGATTCGCCGCGGACCATCGTAAAATGGAGGACGCGCCCTGTAAGAGCGGTTGCACGTTGTGCCGATCGAATGGCCGTATTCGAATCTTGAAGCCTGACCGCTCCCTCCGGTCGCGGCTCCGATTTCGTTCCGCGAGGTTAGCAGGAAGAAAGGAGCGAGCGATCCACTGTGGAGTATACTGTGGAGTAGAGTCCACATATGGAAACGATCCAGGTCGTGCTCGATTCCAGGCTATTGCGCGCCACGCAAGCGGCGGCTCGCCGGACGAAGTTGAATCGCTCCGCGCTGATTCGTGAGGCCCTCCGGGCGCACCTGAAGGCCCTCGAGGTCCGGGAACGGGAACTGCGCGACCGGAGAGGCTATGAAGCCGGCCCGAGAGACGCAGAGGATGTGTCCGGTTGGGAAGCGGAGGCGATTTGGCCGGAGGAATAGCCAGGGGCGACGTTCGGCTTTACCGTTTTGCGCCCCCGGACAAAGCCAGGCCAGTCGTAGTATTGACCCGCAGCAGTGCCCTTCAATACTTGTCCACGGCGACGGTTGCGCCGGTGACGTCCAGCATCCGAGGGGTTCCCTCGGAGGTGAGGTTGGACGAAGAAGATGGCATGAAGAGGCCTTGCGCGGTGAACCTGCACAATACGGTAACGGTGTCGCAACAACGTTTGGGTAAGCGGGTGGCTCACCTCGCTCCACTGCGCATGAAGGAGGTCCGCGCCGCCTTGCGTTTTTCGCTGGGCTGCGACGCGGACTAACCGGCCTCGGACTTCGCGTGCGAGGCCCTGGCTCCGGCGGCGCAGCCGGGCCGTCTACTCTTCGTACAGCGACGGCTCGCCGGGCGGGCGGGTCTTCCAGCGGCGATGGATCCACAGCCATTGATCGGGATTGGCGCGGATGGCGGCTTCCAGACCGGCGTGCAGCGAGGCGGTATCGCGCGCGGCATCGCCGGTAATTTCGAGCGGCGGATGGAACCGAAGCACGTAACGGTCCTCTTCTTCCGCCCACAAGGCGTAAGCCGGAATCACCGCGGCGCCGCTATGGGCGGCGATTTTGGCAAAGCCCAAGCCGGCGCAGGCGGGCACGCCGAAGAAATCGACGAACACGCCGGAATCGAGCGATGCGTTCTGATCGATCAGGATGCCGACCTTGTCATTGGCGGCCAGCGCTTTTAGAATCGAACGCGCGAAGTCCTTTTTGAAGATCACGCGATTGCCGCACAGGCCGCGGCGGCGCTCGACCAGGCGGTCGATCAGCGGATTGTCGAGCGGCCGCGCCAGCACGCTCATCGGCCCGGAGGCCAGCCCGTGTGCGAACGCGCTCAGCTCCCAATTTCCCAGGTGCGCGGTGGCGAACAGTACGCCGCGGCCCTGGCGGAGGGCGGCGTCGATGTGCTCGGCGCCTTCGATGCGGATCCAGCGGTCCAGATTGTGGTGTCCGATGGAGGGAAACCTGGCCAAGCTGACCAGCAAACGCGCGATGGAGCGGAATACGCCGTCGACGATCACCCCGCGGGCGGCCGCATCGAGTTCCGGCAAGGCCAGCACGAGGTTCCGTTCCGCCACGCGGCGCAGGCGCGGAACCCAGCGGTCCAGCAACCGCGCGTAGTAGCGCGCCAGCAAATCGGCTGCGCCGATCGGCGTCCACTGCAGCGACTTCAAAACCACCAACGCGAGCGTGTATTCGACCCAGTTCCGGAGGCGGGAGCGCTGCCGCATGAAATCGCATTGTAGCGTGCGCTGCGCCGAGGCGCGGGCCGGAAGCCCGCTCAGGCCGAGGCACGACGCGAAGACCTGCGACAAACCGATCGCCGGCGTCACCCGCGCCGCATGGACTCCGAAATTTACCGTGCCGGAAACAAAATCGCCTACAATCGTAGATATAGGATGGTAGCCCAGCCGGATCGCGCAACCGTAACCTGGTCAACGCCGGAGTGCCCCTTTTCGATCGAGTGCGGCAGCCGCGTGCTCGACGACATTCGGCTGGCGGTGAATGACGCGTTCTTTTCGCTGCCGCGCGGCGGCGCCGAAATCGGCGGCATTCTGATGGGAAACATTGAGGATGGCCGGCTGACCATCTCAGGTTGCGCGGCGCTCGACTGCGAACATGCTTTGGGCCCTTCTTTCACGCTTTCGTTAGGCGACGAAACCAAGCTGCAGGAACTGATCCGCGTTGCCAGCGCCGCGGGCGCGGGCCGAGTGGTGGGCTGGTATCATTCGCACACGCGGAGCGGCGTCCTTCTCTCCGACACCGATCTCACTATCCACAACCGTTTTTTCCCCGAGCCGTGGCAGGTGGCGCTGGTGGTGAAGCCGCATGCCTTCGAACCGATGCGCGGCGGGTTCTTCTTCCGCGGCCCCGGCGGCATTATTCATTGCAGTGCGAGCTACCGCGAGTTCACGATCGAGCCGGTGCCGATGCAGCAGGTTCCCAGAGCCGTTGCCGCGGATCAGGCGGCACAACCGGCGCAGCGGACCGCATCCGCCGGTCCCATCGTGGATGTCCGCGCCGAGCCGGAAGTTCCCGCGGCGACGGCTGCGCCCATCGTCGACGTCCAGGCTGAGCCCGAAGCCCCGCCGCCAGCGCCGGCTCCTCCCGCGCCCGAGATCCGCGCCGAGCCCGCATCGGAATCTGCGCCAGAGGCAACCACAGTGCCTGAAACTGCCATGCCCGAGGCCGCGCCGAAAGCCGAGCCCGCCGCCTCCGAAATACCCATCCCGCGCCTGTTCGAGCAAGCCCCAGAGCGCCCGCGGGCGTGGCCGAAGTTGGTGCTGGTGGCAGGATTGGTGGTGGTGGCGGGCGTCGCGGCATATGCCACGCGCGGAGTCTGGTATCGCGCTGCCGCTTCGCCAGTGCACCAGGCTCCCCCTCCGGCCCGTGCGGAATCGATCGGCCTGAACACCATGGATGAAGCCGGGCAATTGCAGATTCGCTGGGACCCGAACTCGGCCCCGGTGCGCAGCGCCTTCATCGCCTCGTTGGAGATCGTGGATGGGGATGCGGCGCCGAGTGTGGTTGCTCTCGATACGCGGCATCTGGCTTCCGGCGTGTTTACCTACGGCCGCCGCAGCGAGCGGGTGGACGTCACGCTGGCGCTCGATCAGCCCAATGGAACCAAGGTGCGGCAGGTCACCAGCTTCCTGGGTCAAAAGCCGCCTGCGCCGGTTGCGCCGGCGCCCGCCGCACCGCTCGCGAACGCCGCTCAGCAAGACCTCGCTCAGAAGGAACTCGCCCAGGCGAAGAAAGATCGCGAAGAAATGTCGCGTAAGGCAGCCGGCCTGCGAGCGCAACTGGACGCGGAGATCGAGCGCAGCCGGAAGCTCGAAAAGCAGCTCGCCGCAGCGCGCGCCCAACTGCGCGAACAGCAACTCCGCCGCCTGGGCAACCAGGCCGCCCCGCTCGATCGCTAGCCGTCCCGGCGTTCCCTTTGGCCCGCGCCGATTTCAAGCCAAGCTCACCCGCCGGCTCGTCCGCGCGCCCCGTGTCGATACACTGAGCGGCTGCCATTGCCGCCCGGAACGCGGGGCATCCGGGGCATCCCGGCAGCGAAGCGAAGGCGCTTCGGGCCTGCTATACTCGCACAAATGGGAATCTGAGGTTTTCCCAAAACCGGGGTTTCACCACGTCGTAATCGAGGTTCAGGTAACCTCGTTGATTCTCCGGGCACGGTCTCGTTCGATTGGGAGTTGCGCCTGGCTACCGCCGGCGCATGAACCGGCGTTGGGCCGGGGGGGCAACACAGATAAGGGGTCTGTTAGCGATGAACGATTCTGTTTCTCGTGGAGAAAAATCATGAAAAGTTTACCGACGGATTTTCTCAAGAAAGCTGTCTGCTGGACGGTGTTGATCTGCGCCGGCGCCTATCCCGCGCTGCGCGCCCAGCAGATTCTAGGCGCGATTACCGGCACGGTTAAAGACGCGTCGGGCGCGGCTGTACCCGGCGCGACCGTGAAGGCGCTCAATATCGCGACCAACTTCGCGGTGACCGCCAAGACGCAAACCAACGGTTCCTACCTGGCGACAAATCTGCCGGCGGGGACCTACAAGTTGACGATCACCAAGGAAGGGTTTGAAACCGAGACGCATACCGAGGTGCTGGTGAATGCGGACCGCACCACCACCGTCGATGGCAGCCTGCGCGTGGGCGCGGTGAGCACGACGGTGGAAGTGACGGCGACTCCGCTGATGAACCAGGTGGACACCACGAACGGCTATGTGGTGGATCAGTTGACCATCCAGGAAACGCCGCTGGGAACCGGGAGTTTCACGCAACTGGCGATCCTCACGCCCGGCGTTCACGCCGATATGCTGGGCGGGGCCGGCAGCAACGCGGGACTGGGCAACCAGGCGATTTTCGCCAATGGGAATCGCGACACCAGCAACAGCTTTTCGATGAACGGCGTCGATACCAACAATCTGTTCAATGGGAACTCGACCAGCCAGGTGGGCGAGAACCGCTTCGTGCTGAACATTGGAGAGAACTTCGGCTCAGGCGGCGCGATTCAGACCAGCACTTCGGTCTACGGCGCGATTGGCCAGGCGCTGCCCACGCCGCCGCCGGAAGCGATTCAGGAGATTTCAGTGAACGCGGCGATGTACGACGCCACGCAGGGCGCCCATAGCGGAGCCCATGTCAGCGTGATCACCAAGTCGGGAACCAATGCGATTCACGGCATGCTCTACGAGGAATTCCAGAACAGCTTCTGGAATGCGGCGCCGTTTTTCTATAACGCCTCGCCGGCCATCACCGTCAAGGACCCGTTTCTGAGCCGCAACCAGTTTGGGGCTAACTTCGGCGGGCCGATCAAGAAGGACAAGGTGTTTTATTTTCTGGCTTACCAGGGCGCCCGCATCGCCGATGCGGCGGATGCGTCCAAGGACGTCAGCGTGCCGATCGGGCTTACCAACGATCGCAGCTTGCAGGGCATCGTGAATGCGATGGCGACGAGTTACGGCAAGACGATTACCACGACGCAGATCAGCCCCGTGGCGGCGGCCATGTTGCAGGCGACGCTGCCCAATGGGCAGTTCCTGTTCCCCAGTGCGCAGATCACAAATTCAACCACGGCGAAGGCGCTGGGCTATGACGCGGTGGTGCAGGGGCCAAACGCGAAATCCGACGTCGATCAAGGCATCGCGAACATTGACTACGTGGTGAGCGACATGGACCGGCTGACCGGGAAGTACTATGTGCAGAACAACCCGACGACAAATCCGTATGGGGCGGTAGGCGATCTGTTGGGGTTCTCGCAGCAGCTTCAGGCCGGCAGCCAGGTGGCCGCCATCAACAACACTCTGATTCTGGGTCCGACACTGACGTGGCAACAACACGCCGGATTCACGCGGCTGCGAGCTTACGCAAATACCGGGCAGCAATTCACTCCGAGTTCCTTTGGGATGAACCTGCTGGGATCAAGCTCGTTTCCGCAGATTCAGATCTCCGACTCCCTGAGCAGTTACGGCATCGAGTTCGGGCCCAGCGTAAGTTTCGCCAATGCGGGCATGTATCAGAACCAATGGGAACTGGGATCCTCTCTCAACTGGGTGAAAGGCCGTCACACGATCGCCATCGGAGGTAACTGGGATCACACGCAGCTCAATGTCATCAATAACACCACCAGCAGCGGCACGGATAACCTCGGGTTCAGCAGCTTCCTGAACTTCGTGGAAGGGAACGTGCGGACCGGCAGGTACTCGGTTGCGTTTGCCGGCAACTCCAACCGTTATTACCGGTCGGACACCGCGGGCGTTTATGTGAATGACAACTACAAGGTTCTCAGCAATCTCACGGTGACGGCGGGATTGCGCTGGGACTTCGATGGTCCGCTTTCGGAGAAGTACGGCAGGCTAACGGATTTCGACCCGAGTCTATATGCTTATGACGCGTCGAACGGCACGATTACAAACTCCGGCCTTGAAGTAGCCGGAAACAACGCGACGTTCGGGACGCCGGGCGCCAGCGACACACTCCTGCAGCAACATCAATGGGGATTCGCACCCCGCATCGGAGTTGCGTGGAGTCCGCGGTCGAAGCTGACGGTGCGCGCGGGCTTCGGCATGTATTACGACCGCGGCGAGTTGTTCAGCGATTTCTCGCCCAGCGCCGGTTTCGGGTTCAATGGCCCGCTGGGAGTGACCCTCCAGGAGCCGTTCGTGTCGGCCGCCTTCGCCACCAAGGGCGCCACGCTGGCTGCGCCGTTCGGCAGCACGGCGCTAGCGGCGCCGCCGGCGAGCGCCGCGGCGTTCCAAGCCCTGCTGCCGGACCTCGCACAGACCACCAGCGGCAGTTATCCGACCGGCAATGCTTTCGGACCTTTCCTGATGGGTGGGTACGATATCAACAACAAGCTGCCTTACACGCTCAATTGGACGCTCGATTTGCAGTACCAATTGTCCAATAGCTGGATCTTCAGTGCCGGCTATGTCGGCAATCATGGGGTTCATGAGGTACTGCCGATTCCGTTCAACCAGCCGGGGATTGCGACACCGCAAAACCCCATCAACGGCCAGATCTATTCCTATGGCGGAGTGGCTCCGCTCAGCTCATGCAACGACGGGGGACTGGACCTGGAAACGATATGCCCCGGCCCGGAGTATGCCGGCAATGCGCCGGTTCGCGTGCCCTACATCGGCTATGACATGAACTCTGTGTTGTACACCACCGACGGTATTTCGAACTACAACGCGCTGCAACTGCAAGCCCGCAAACGGCTGGCGAACGGCCTGCAGCTCACCGCTTCTTACACCTGGTCTCACTCGCTCGACGAACAAAGCGGCTTGGGTTTGTTCTTCACCGGCAACAATCCGCTTTACCCGCGCTCGAACTACGCCTCGTCGGATTTCGATCAGACACACGTTTTTCTGATCAACCTGAGTTACACGATTCCGAAACTGACGACGAATCCGTCTCTCGGCTATTTCCTGAACGGGTGGACGATAGGCACACAGATCGTGGCGCAGAGCGGCCAGCCTTACAGCGTCTACGACTTTTCGGGATCGGTCGCGAGCCAATACTACGGATCGAGCGACTACATCACGAACCCCATCGTGCCGATGGTGCCCGGCGTCAGCGCCAAGCAAGCCGAGTTACAGGGAACCACCGGCGTGAACGCGGGCCAACCGGTGTTGAACGCCGCCGATTTCGGGCCGCAGTTCCTGGCTCCCGGACAAGGCGGTGTCCCTCCCTGCGATGCATCGGGATGCGACAACTACGAGTCGCTGTATGGAACTACCGGACGCAACCTGTTCCGCGCACCGTTCCAGTTCCGCATCGACACGACGCTGGCGAAGGAATTTCAGGTCGGCGAGCGTTTCCGGCTGCGATTCAACTTCGACGCATTCAACCTGTTCAATCACCCCAATTTCGACGCGCCCAACAACGACGTCGATTTCTTTCCTTACTACGAAGGACCGCCCTCGATTCCGCCGACCGGCAGTTTGGGGATGATTCAACACACCATCGGCAGCCCGCGTTTCCTGCAGATGGATTTGCACTTGTCGTTCTGATCGCCGCCTAAGCGGCGTCGACGCGACGAAAGGGGCAGGCGCTTCGAGTCTGCCCCGCCGTTTCACTACCGCACCGGTGAATACGCCGTGGCGCGGTGCAGCGAAAGGTCGATCACGGCGGTGATCTGGCCATCGCGCTCCACGGATTCCTTGCGCACCTTGACCCACTCTTCGTCCGCGCCAAACGCGCTCCACGCCTTTTCGCGCGCGGCCAAATTGTCGAACGGAATCAGGTAAGTCAGGTTGGGGCGGTTAGCGCCGAAAACAGTTGATGTGTAAAACACCGGGTGAATGCCCGAACGGTGGAAGATCTTGATTTCAGCGCCGCTGAAGCGCGCGTCGAGCGCACGGTGCTGCCGCACGGTGGGCGAGTGATAAGTGCGCATCTCGAAAATGCGCGGCGACTCGGGCGCTTTCTCCGGCGGCACGATTTCGGGCGAATAGGCGGTGGCTTCGAGCAGCGTCGCGCTCGATGTGACATACGGCTCCTCGCCAGCTTCCCACTGATCGAAGGCGCGGCTGAAGTCCTTGTCGGCGAAGAGCTGTTGCGAGATCTCCCAGATTTGGGGCACTGATTCGACGCCGACGATCGAAGTAACTGTTGGCAGGTGCGGCGCGGCTAGCGCTTCGAGGAAAATCTTCGGCCCGGGATGAACGCGGTCGAGCGCCGGCAGCAGCGCCTTGGAAAAGAAATCGTGGATGCGGGAAGTCTGCGGCCCCTGCTCCAGTTGGTATTGATCGACCACATAGAAGCGCGTCTTGCGCTCGGCTTCGGCGCCAGAGATCGCGCCCGGCGCCAGCAGCGCGGGCATGGCGGAAAGAAAACCACGGCGATCGAGGATCATGCGGGACATTGTATAAGACTGGCGAGGGCGGTGGGTGGGCGGGGCAAGCGCTATGGAGCGATTCTCACCATCACGGGCTCGGGCACGCGTGACATTAGCGGGACAGCTTCTATTGTCGACTAACTCGCCGATGATGATCGCCGTGACGCAGCGCTTTAGGCGTGACCGCTCCCTCTGGTCGCGGCTCCGATTAGAGCGGTCGAGTGTTTTCGGATCGAGGATGATATTGAACACGCCGGTTTCATCTTCGACGCTGAGGAAGACGAGGCCCTTGGCCGTGCCTGAGCGTACGATGGCTGGGCCGGTAGTGGCGCGTTGCGCCTTCTCCGATACCGTCACAGAAGTTGGCGAAATCGGTGCTCCGTGAGGTGGGGAATTCCGGATATTTTGGGCATTCGCTACGCTGGGACTTCGACTTCCCTCAGATATTGTTCACCGGCGAGCTGTTTGGCGACTGCGAGGTATTCTCGGATTGCGGCTCGAATATTCTCTAATGCCTCTTCCTCGGTGGCGCCTTGCGACCAGCATCCAGGGAGGCCAGGGCAGGACACGCTGTAACCTTCCTCTGTCGGCATTAAAGCCACTGGATACTTCATGCTTCTCACTTTAGCATGTACCCGGAGCGCGGCTCGGGCTTCTCAGGGAGGTTGAAGAGAGCTGCTACCGGAAATTGTGCACTTCCGCCGCGGCGCCTTCGGGGAGGGCAGCGACTCTGGCGGCTTTTACCGAGACCACGTCATCGATATTTTGCAGCACGCCATCGATCAGCAGAAACGGCTCGCTCAGCACCACGAATTTGAAACGATCGAAGGTTTTCGGATCGAGGATGACGTTGAAGACGCCGGTTTCATCTTCGATGCTGAGAAAGACGAAGCCCTTGGCGGTGCCGGGGCGCTGGCGCACGATCACAGAACCGGCGATCCGTACCAGGCGGCCGTTGGGCATGTGCGCGAGGGCGGCGGCGCGGGTGACGCCGAGCGCGTCCATCTGCTCGCGGCGATGCGCCATGGGATGGCGGCCGATGGTGAGGCCGGTGCCGCGGTAATCGGCCCACAGGCGCTCTTCGGTATCCATGGGCGCGAGCGGCGAAGGCTCGCCGGTTTCCTCCTGCGGAGCGAGCAGCGGACCTACCGGCAGGGTGGCGCGTTGCGCCTGCCAGAGCGCGTCGCGGCGGTGGAAACCGCGGGCGGGAAGCTTTGAGAGATCTGGTTGGCAGGCGGAAGCGCCTGCCCCACTTGTGCGCAAGGTGGGGCAGGCGCTTCCGCCTGCCAACCTCCCGCCGATGGAATTCAGCGCGCCGATTTCCGCCAGGCGAGTGATCTCATCCTTGCGCAACTCGGGCACGCGCAAGCCCAGGTCGTCGATACTCGAGAACGGGCGGGCGCGAACGATGGCGCGGCCGGCTTCTTCGCGCAGGCCGCGGGCGTAGCGGAGGCCGAGACGCAGAGGAAAGCCATTCGCGCGACTTGGCGCAGCGGCGCGGTCGAAAGTGTCAGGTTGGCAGGCGATAGCGCCTGCCCCACTTTGCAGCAGCGGCGCGCGCGTCTCCACCTTGCAATCCCAGTCCGATTCCATCACATCCACCGGCAGCACGCGCAGGCCGTGCCGCTGCGCGTCTTTGATCAGCACGGCGGGAGAGTAAAAGCCCATCGGCTGGTTGTTCAACATGGCGCAGGTGAAAGCCGCCAGGTAGTGGCACTTCAAATACGCGCTGGCGTAAGCAAGTAAGGCAAAGCTCGCCGCGTGCGATTCGGGAAAGCCGTACAGCGCGAAGGATGCAATGGAATGCACGATGGTATCCTGCACCGCGCCGGTGATGCCGTTGGCCGCCATGCCGGCGCGCAGCCGCACTTCGAGATCCGCCATGCGTTTTTCCGAGCGCTTGAATCCCATGGCGCGGCGCAGTTCCTCGGCTTCGCCGCCGCTGAATCCGGCGGCGATCATCGCCATCCGCAACAACTGCTCCTGAAACAGCGGCACGCCCAGCGTGCGGCGCAGCACCGGTTCGAGCGAAGGGTGCAGACAATCGGCCGCTTCCCGGCCCTGCCGCCGGTTCAAATAGGGATGCACCATTTTGCCGACGATCGGCCCCGGCCGAATGATCGCCACCTGCACCACGATGTCGTAAAAGCGGCGCGGCTTCATGCGCGGCAGGCAGGACATTTGCGCGCGGCTTTCCACCTGGAACATGCCGATGGTGTCGGCCTTCTGGAGCGCCCCATACACCGCCGGATCGTCCTGCGGCAGGCGCGCCAGGTCCACCGGCTCGCCGTAAATCCCGGGGATCGTTTTCAAGCTGTCCTGGATCACGGCCATCATGCCCAGGCCGAGCAGGTCCACCTTGATGATCCCCATGTCGGCGCAATCTTCCTTGTCCCACTGGACGACCACGCGGCCGGGCATGCTGGCGGGCTCGAGCGGCACCACCGAATCCAGTTGTCCCTGGCAGATCACCATGCCGCCGGAGTGCTGGCCGAGGTGACGCGGCATGTCCTGCGCCATTTTGTAGAGCTCGCAAAACTTGCGCACGCGCGGATGGGCGAGATCGAGGCCGGCCTCGCGAAACTGGCTGTCTGTGGTGTCCTTGGGATCGCGCCACTCCCACGTGTGCGCCAGTTTGGATAGTTTTTCGAGCGAGGTAACCTCGAAGCCCAACGCCTTGCCCACTTCGCGCGCGGCGGAGCGGCCGCGATAGGTGATGACGTTGGCGGTCATGGCCGCGCCCAGCTTTCCGAAACGCTGGTAGACGTGCTGAATGACGCGCTCGCGCTGATCGCCGCTGGGCAGATCGATATCGATGTCGGGCCATTCGCCGCGCTCTTCGGAAAGGAAGCGCTCGAACAGCAGGTCCATGCCGACCGGGTCCACGGCGGTGATTTCGAGCGCATAGCAGACCGCGCTGTTGGCGGCCGAGCCGCGGCCCTGCGCCAGGATGCCGTTCTCCTTGGCGAAGCGCACGATGTCCCAGACGATCAGGAAATAGCCGGGCAGCTTGAGCTTTTCGATCAGATTGAGTTCGCGCTCGATCTGCCGGCGCGCGCGCTCGTGATACGGCTGATAGCGGCGGCGCGCGCCTTCATCCACACGCGCGCGCAAGAAGCTGGCCATGGTTTCGCCCGCAGGCACGGGATAGTGCGGAAATTCGTAGCCGAGACGGTCGAGCGTGAATTCCAGGCGCGAGGAAATTTCAAGTGTATTGGCCAGCGCTTCGGGCAGGTCGGCGAACAGGCGTGCTATTTCGGCTGGAGTTTTGACGTGGCGTTCGGCATTGCGCTCCAGCAGGCGGCCGGCGGCGGCGAGCGTGACATGGTTACGGATCGCGGTGAACACATCCAGCAACTCGCGCTGGGCTGGCTCGGCATAAGCCGCGCCGTTGGTGGCGACCAGCGGGATGTGGAAAGGCCGCGCGCGCTCGACGATAGCCTGGTTGGCCGCCTCCTCTTCCCGCAGGTGGTGGCGCTGGAGTTCGGCGTACACGTTGGAGCGGCCGAAGATATCGAGCAGGCGCGCCTCGGGATGGCGGGTGAGACAGATCAGGCCGCGCGCGAATTCGGCCAACTCATCGAGCGTGGCCGCGCCCTCGCCCTTTTTGGCGCGCAGCTTCATGCGGGTGATTAGCCGGCAGAGATTTTGATAGCCTTCGCGAGTGGCCGCCAGCAGCGGGTAGGAGTGGCCGTTGGTGCAAGTGATCTCCGAACCGATGTGGGCGCGGATGCCGGCCTTTTTCGCCGCCATGTGAAAACGCGGAGCGCCGTAGAAGCCATTGCGGTCCACCAGCGCCATGGCGGGCGCGCCCGATTGCGCGCAGGTTCCAGCCATCTCTTCCGGCACCGAAGCACCTTCGAGAAAGCTGAAACCGGAGCGGGCGTGCAGTTCGACGTACATGGAAAAAGGTGCGGGGGACAGACACCACTGTCCACGCGGCGCAAAGACGGCGCCTTGGGACAGTGGTGTCAGTCCCCCGGGTTAGTCATAGCTTCCTTCCACGAACCAGCCTCTGATCTCGCAATAGATGCGGTAGAGGGCGCCATCGGAAAGCGCGATATCCCATTCGTCGCGCGACCAGGGGTCGATGGTCCACCAGTCACCGGAGGTGCGCCAGGGGCCGGCGCGTTCGAGAATGCGGCCGCGGATGCCTTCGGCGGAAAGGAAACTGGGCTGACCGGAAGCCAGGGTGACGCGGGCTATACGGGGCGGGCGATACATGCGGAAAATAAGCTTGGGACTGACACCACAAGGTGCGGGGGACAGACACCACTGTCCACGCGGCGCAAAAGCGGCGCCTTGGGACAGTGGTGTCTGTCCCCCGGTTTCTGCCAGTTTCGAATGCATCGAAGAAGCGGGGACAGCGTAGCCTGTCACCGGTTTCTGTATGCGAAATGCGTCGGGACGGTGGGTGTCGAGCAGCTCGGGGCAGCCCGCGCGGCCTTCGCCGACAATCGCCTGAATGCGCGCCAGCGTCAGCTCCAGCTTCACCGGTTCCGGCGCGGCGAGCACGAAAAGGCCGCCCTGCGCGGCTTGCGGCTTGACGGGATTCACGCCGAGCTGGATCCGTTCGATGGGCGCGGCGGGCGGATGGCCGGCCAGATCGAGCCGCAGCAATTTCAGAAACGATTTGCCGTCGAGCGATGGCGCCGGCAGCCGCAACGTGCGTTCGTGAATGGCGCGGGTTTCGAGATGCAGGCGCAATCGCAGCTCATCGGTGGCCAGCCCGCGCGTGGCCAGCCGCGTGGTGAGGCCGTTGAGCAGGCGCGCCAGCAGAAACTCGAGCGGCTCCAGCAGCTCCACCGGATATTCCAGCTCGAGCTCATCTTCAAACTGCTCCGGCTCTTCGATCGGCGTCAGCTTGCGCCCGGCTTCCCCGCGCGCCAGCTCGCGCAAGTGCAACCCTTCCGCACCCAGCCGCTCGGCAATTCCCAGCGGCGGCAGCGCGGCCAGATCCTGAAAGCGGCGAATGCCCCAGCGGTCCAGCGTTTCCCGCAATTCGTCGGAAGGCTCTAGCAGCGCGACCGGCAGCCTGCCCAGGAACTTGGCTTCATCGCCCTGCGGAACGATGCTGACGCCCGAAAATCCGCGGGCAGCGCTGATGGCGGCATCGGGATTGGCGGCCAGGGCAATGGATGCCCGCGCACCGGTTTCGGCGGCGCGGCGCGCGAGGGCCGCGGCCAGCTCCTGCGCCGCGCCGAAAAGACGGTCCAGGCCAGCTACGTCGCAGGTGACGGTATCGGGCGCGGTTCGCTCGACCAGCGGCGAAAAATCGAACGCTACCGCCGCCAGGTTACCCGTGCCATGCAAACAGGCGAACATTTACACGGGGACTGACACCACTGTCCCAAGGCGCGTTTTTTGCGCCGCGTGGAAAGTGGTGTCTGTCCCCTGCCTCCCTTCAGTGCCCAGGGACAGACACCACTGTCCACGCGGCGCAAAGGCGGCGCCTTGGGACAGTGGTGTCAGTCCCTGATCGAAAACAGCGGTGAGGGCCAGCCCCGGTTTGCGCCGCGCCACCGTCACGCGCATGCCGCCGAGCAGGCGCGCGGAATCGAGCGCGCCGCCCAACCAGCGCGCTCGCTCGCGCGACAATTCCAGCGTCAGGCTGGCGCAGGTTTTGGCATTCGATTGCCTCGCGACCGCAATCAGCACGGTGGGTGTGTGCTCCACGGCGCGGCGCAAACGGAACCAGGAAGTGAGCGAGATGCGGCGCGCCACGCGCACAGGAGTATCGCCCAGATCCAGCGCCACCACGCCGCAGCCGCCGCCTTCGAGCAGCAGGTCCGCCGCACGGAGCGCGTGCCCGGCGTTGTGGCCGCAGCGGATCCACAACAGGCGCGGCAGATCCACGCCAGCCGCGGCGGCGGAAAGCGGATCGAACGCATCTTCGGCATCCACCAGGGCGCAGAATTCCTGGCGCGCGGTGGCACCGGCTAGAATCGAAACCAGCAGGCTGGCACGGCCGGAAGATGGCGCGCCGAAGATCTCCGTGAGGCATCCGCGCGGCAGCCCGCCGGTCGCCCGATCGATTTCCGGGATACCGCTTGGAACCGTTTCGGCAGCCGGTTTCGCCTGCCACCCGAGATGCCCGCCGAGCAACGATTCGAACTGTTTCCGGAGCACCGCCGCGTTCATAATTTCGCCTTTTGTTCGCCTACTTGATTTTTGCAGAAATGACGGGCGGTGTCAATCCAAACGACCGGCAAGCTAAGAAACATGCCCTACCAATACTTTCGTATTGGCCAACACACTGATTCGCAAATTTAACTTGTGTTTTGCAAGCGACTCGGATAATTTATGGCAAATGCCAGGGGAGCCGAAGTCAAAACGGCGGTCTGGCTGCCCGGTGAGCGTCTCCTTGGAGATGCTGGGGGATCGCTGGTCGCTGCTGGTGGTCCGCGATCTGATGGTGCGCGGACTGCGGACATTCAAGGAGTTTCAGGAAGCGGGCGAAGGGATTGCCACGAACGTCCTGGCGGACCGTCTGCAGAAGCTTGAGGCGGCGGGGATCATTGCCGCGGAGGCGGACGAGAAGGATGGAAGAAAGGTAAACTACCGGCTGACGGAAAAAGGGATTGACCTGGCGCCGGTACTTCTGGAGTTGCTGATTTGGGGGGCACGGCACGAAGAGACAGAAGCGCCGTGCGCGGCGATTGAGCGAATGGCTAAGAATCGCGAAGCAGTCATAGCGGAAGCCCGGCGGCGCTGGCGAGATCGCAACTCGACTCCACTGATACCAAAGTTCGAGGGTGGCGACGGGCAGTAAAACAGCACTTAGGAGAGAGATGAGGAGGGATCGAACAACATGAAGAGACTTTCAGTACTGTCAAGCGCGCTGCTGTTATTGGGCGCCGTGGCATTCGGCCAGGGACTTACTCAGGCGGATCGGGACAGGGGCGTCGAGTATCTACAGAAAACACGCGACGGCGTTGTTGAGGCCGTGAAGGGACTTTCAGATGCGCAGATGAAGTTCAAAGCGGCGCCGGACCGCTGGTCAGTGGCGGAAACGCTCGAACACATTGCCAAGTCCGAAGATTTTATCTTCCAGAATGTCACGGATAATGTTATGAAAGCGCCCGCCGGACCTGCCGGCCGCGATACGGCGAAAATAGACGCCCTGGTTTTGGCCAGGATTCCGGATCGAAGCCACAAAGTCCAGGCGCCGGCGCCGCTGGTGCCCACGGGTAACTGGACTCCAGCGGAGACTCTCGACCATTTTCTGAAGAGCCGCGCCACGACCATCGCGTTCATGGAATCGACCCCGGACTTACGCGAGCATGTCACCGACAGCCCGCTGGGCCAGCCGCTCGATGCATACGAATGGCTGCTCTATATCGGAGCGCACAGCGAGCGACACACCAAACAGATTCTCGAAGTGAAGGCCGATCCGGGCTTTCCGAAGAGTTAGGGCTTGTTAGGGATCGGAGCCGCGACCATAGGGAGCGGTCAGTGAGTTATCAGCGAGGTCATCGACCGGCAGATTCGCTGCTATAGAGGCGACCGCTCCGTTCAACAATCGAGCCCGCGCGGCGGCGAAGAAAAGCCGAGATGACTCTCGGCTCAGCAGGCCGGACGGCCCGCGCCACGGTGCTTCCCATGGTCGCGGTTTCGTTCGGAGGCTAGTTAAAGGGTGAAAAAGGACCGCTCCCTATGGTCGCGGCTCCGTTCGGAGGTGAAAGATGAGTAGCGTACGCGTATTGGTTGGCACGCGCAAGGGGGCGTTTGTGCTGACGTCGGATGGCAAGCGCGATCAGTGGGATGTCAGTGGCCCGTACTTTGCTGGCTGGGAAATCTACCATCTAAAGGGCTCGCCGGTGGACCCGAACCGCCTGTATGCATCGCAGTCCACCGGCTGGTTCGGGCAGTTAATGCAGCGCTCGAACGACGGCGGCAAGACCTGGGAACCGGTGGGCAACAAATTCGTGTATGACGGCGTCCCGGGCACGCACCAGTGGTACGACGGTACGCCACACCCTTGGGAGTTCAAGCGAGTCTGGCATCTCGAACCATCGCTGACCGATGCGGACACGGTCTACGCCGGCGTGGAAGACGCCGCCTTGTTCCGGTCGACGGACGCCGGACAGACATGGCAGGAACTTTCCGGGCTGCGCAGGCATGGCTCGGGGCGGCACTGGCAGCCGGGCGCCGGCGGCATGTGTCTGCACACGATTCTGCTCGACCCGAGCGGCAACGGCCGCATCTTCATCGCCATCTCGGCGGCGGGCGCCTTCCGCAGCGACGACTCCGGCGCAACGTGGCAGCCGATCAACCGCGGGCTGCGCTCGCAGCAAATCCCGGACCAGGATGCCGAGGTGGGCCACTGCGTTCACCGCATCGCGATGCACCGCTCGCGGCCGAGTGTGCTGTTCATGCAGAAGCACTGGGACGTGATGCGCAGCGACAACGGCGGCGACTCCTGGCAGGAGGTCAGCGGCAACCTGCCGACCGATTTCGGGTTCGTCATCGACGTTCACACGCACGAACCGGAAACCATTTTCGTGGTGCCGATCAAGAGCGACTCGGAGCACTTTCCACCCGATGGCAAGCTGCGCGTGTACCGCAGCCGCACCGGCGGCAACGAGTGGGAGCCGATGACCAAGGGCCTGCCGCAAAGCGACTGCTACGTGAACGTATTGCGCGACGCGATGGCGGTGGATTCGCTCGACCAGTGCGGCGTCTATTTCGGGACAACCGGCGGGCAAGTGTACGCTTCGGCCGATGCTGGAGACAGTTGGGCGCCGATTGTCCGCGATCTTCCGGCCGTGCTATCCGTCGAGGTGCAGACACTCCAGTGATCCGGGTCGAGCTTCCGGCGCATCTGCGTATCCTGGCGCACGTCGCGGGCGAGGTGCAGCTTCCCGTAGAGGGGAAAGCGACGCTGGGCTCCGTTCTTGACGCTCTGGAAGCCCGCTATCCTATGCTGCGCGGAACCCTCCGCGACCAGGTCACCGAACAACGCCGGCCGTTCGTGCGGTTCTTCGCTTGCGCGGAGGATTTGTCTCACGAGGCACCGGATGCGCCGCTGCCTGAAGCAGTCGCGAGCGGGGCGGAGCCATTGCTCATTGTGGGTGCGATCGCGGGAGGATAGCGAGACCTACATCGAGCCCTGGCGCGGCCGGCAATCCGGCGCCAGTTGCGGCCCCCGTGCCGGATGCGCGCGGACTCAGACGGATGGACGTCCGCGGGAAAAAGGCCTACACTTGGGTCGTTGACAGGTGACGGATATGAGAATCCTAAGTTCGCGATATTGGTGGCTGCCGGTTGCGGTCGCATGCATGGCGGGATGCGGCAAGCAAGAGCGCATGGAAGCGGTCCAATTTGCCAAGGCGCTCCGCGGAACTGGGGCTAACTTCGCGAGCGCGAACACGACTGAAAAAGACCTGGTGGCTAACGCTCGTGCCTGGTGCGGCGGCATCACGGCAAACGGGGGCGGCCGCGGAGCCGAACTGGATCAGAATGCCGCGGTGGCGGCGGAACTGGCGAAATACACCGAATCGGTCAGCTCACACTTGAGCCAGGTGCGTCAGGCGATTGACGGCCAGACGCTCAAAGAGGAATATCCGCGGGAAGTCCGCGACGACTTGACCACCGAACTGACCAAACGGCAGCGGCGGCTGCAGGACATGCGCGCGCTATTGGAGCAGTCGGCGACCGAGTTTCAGCAACTCAGGCACAGCGCGAGTTATGCCGGAGACACATATCCGGACGGAGTGGGAAAGCTGGAGGTGCTGCTGCGCGGCTACAGCGCGCCGGAAGATGCAGTCGCGAGCGCGGTCGCGGCACTCAAAGAGAAATACGGCCTTCACGACAGCGAGCTTTGAAGAAGGCCCCGCTTGCGCACATCTCAGAGATCGAGAAAGTCGCCAGTGTCCACGCCAGCCTGTTTCAGGATCGCGCGGAGCGTTCCTTCGGGCATGTCGCCAGGATGATTCGGGATTGTCGTATAGCGGTCGTTGCCGGGGTTATACCAGATCTCATGACTACCCGCAGCTTGCCGATCGAACTGGAATCCACAGGCCCTAAGCCTCCGAACGACCTCGCGATAACGAAAGCCGGCAAGCCGGCCCACCTACGCAGCCACCACGATTGTGTAGTCGCGCCGGCCGGAGGCCGCCGGAAGCGTGATATCGCCTTCTCGTTCGCGGCGCGCTTCAATGAGCTTGCGGGCGACATCGCGCGCGATCTCCAGGGCTTCCCCAACTGTGCGCCCCTGCGCCACCAGACCGGGCATTTCGTCCGAAGTCGCTAGATAGACTCCTTCCGGCAATTCCTCAATCTGAATCCGAATCGCGAGTTCCATACCGTAAGCAATTGTACCAGCGCCAGGCAGAAGCCGTCGCGTACGAACCCGCCCGCCTCTGGCGGCCTACGGGTACATGGCGGGATAGGATTCACGCATCTCTTGCGCCTGGGCGCGCGCGGATTCGATTGGAATGAGAGGGCCCTGGCCGATGCCGGGGCAATATCGCGCGGCCTTGCGCCACTCGGCGCGCTTTTCGACCAACTCCGGCCAAAAGGGAAAGACGCGGCATTGGGTTGGCTTGACGGCGTGAATGGAGCACCCGCCCTCGCGAAGAAAATGACACTGCGCTTCGCGCGGAACGCGCAAACGAAGCTGGCGGCGGGTGCGGTAACAATACCGCTTCTCGAATGCTTGCCTACTCAGGCCCAGGTATTCCGCGATGCGTTGCGCATCGGCTTCGGTCAGATAGACAAACCCCTGTTCGGTGCAGCAGGCGATGCAGCCCGGCTGGCAGGCAAAACGCAAACCTTCGGCCATGGTTTGATTATGCGGCAGGCGGGCGTTTCCGGGGCGATCTTCTTCCGCCCCGTTCCGGGGCTCTTCGGGTTGACGATTCTCCCAAGGCTTGCGCGGAGCCGCCAAGAAACATGCGCCCGCAAGCGGGCGTTGGCAAGCTGAAGCATGCCCCACCAAAGGCCTTCGAGGGCGCCTGGCGTGACCTTATTCACTTCCGGGGCGCGGTTGCGGAATCCCGCTTGCCTTTTTGCGTGCGGCCCTTGTTAGACTGGAAGGGCAGCATCATGCACGAAATCATCCCAAATTCAGGAGGGCGTTTGCATGTGGAATAAGCGCCGGGAGGACGAGCCGCCAAAGCCGGCCGTCCCGCCAGCCAGCCACCCGCCAAGTCCGGTGGTTACACCCTCGGCTCCCAGTTTTACAGAATCGAAGAAGGAGGCAGCACCAGTGTCCAGCACGCCTAGCGCAAGATTCGATGCGGACGCCCGTAGCGGCATGGCCAGCATCGGGAAAGCAGTAAAGATCGTCGGCCAGATCTTCAGCCGGGAAGACCTGTATGTCGATGGAGACCTGGAGGGCACGGTCGAGCTGTTGGAGCACAAACTGACAGTCGGCCCCAATGGCAACATCCATGCCGGCGTCAAGGCGCGGGAAGTGATTGCGTTGGGCACCATTCAGGGCAACGTGGAAGCGGCCGATAAGATCGAAATCCGCAAGGACGCGCGTCTGGTGGGCGATATCCGCACCGCGCGCATCATCATCGAGGACGGCGCGTACTTCAAGGGCAGCATCGATATCATCAAGCCGGAACCTGTCCGGCAGGCAGTCAAGGTGCAGCCGGCCCCACCAGCGGCGCCTCCAGTGGCGCCGGTTGCCGCCGCCGCCGAAGTGAAACGCTGAGGCAAACCACGTAGCCAATGCCGCTGCCAGGACCACTCAAGAATTTTTTGCGTGGCCAACTCCGAAGTTCCGCGTCCGGCGGCGGCTCTCCGCCGGGCCGCTCTCGCCATGGCGGACCCGACGAGCCCGAAGTGGTCACCACGCGGCGCAGCCGGGCGCTGGAAGAGTTCTTTCTGGATATCCGCGGGCAGTCCGGTCTCACGATTCTCGATTTAGGCGGCGCATCGCAAGAGAACGTGAACTTCATCACCAACCTGGGGCACCGGCTCTATTCCGAGAATTTCCTACAGATCCTGAACGAGACGTTCGGCGCCGAAGGCACCGGCGATCATTCCAATCCCGGCCGCATCGATTTTTTTCTGCGGCAGGCGATGGACTATCCGGAAAACCATTTCGACGGCGTCTTGCTGTGGGACTCGCTCGAATACCTGGCGCCGGCTTTGCTGCACGCGGTGGTAGGGCGGGTGCATAAGATCGCGCGGCAGAAAAGCCAGATGCTGGCATTTTTCGAGTCGGACGACAAACTCGAAAGAGTCCCCTGTTACACGTTCCGCATCCTGGAATTGAGTTCGCTGCAATTGACCCAGCGCGGCACGCGTCCGGCGGTGCAGTTGTTCAACAACCGCGCTTTGGAGAAGCTGTTTAGCGATTTCCAATCGGTGAAGTTTTTCCTCACGCGGGAAAGGCTGCGGGAAGTGCTGGTGCGGGTCTAAAGAAAAACCGAGATGACTCGGTGTGCCGTCGCCATCGAGAGCGGCGCCGCGGGAAGAAAAGCCGAGAAGACTCTCGGCTCTTGCAGGCCGGACGGCCCGCGCCACAGGCAGGCCAGCGATCCCCTGTCCTACCCCTGGCACAGCGCGGCGCGCTGCTGTTGCAGTTCGGGACGGTACTCCGGCGGCACCAGCAGCGTCAAGGCGTCGGGGACGATGCGGATCTCGGCCGGCAGGTGGCCGGCGAACTCGCCATCGATTTGCAGGAACACGCGCTGATCGAGTGGCTTCGGCGCCGATACCCGCCGGGCACGCAGCACCACGACGCCTTCCATGCCCTCGACGCGATTGGCGACCAGGCCCGCGAAGTACCGCACATAGCGCAGCGTGGAAGGCCCCTGGAACAGAACCAGCTCGAAATGGTCGTCGAACAGGCTGACATCGCGGGCGATCTCGAAATCGCCGCCGTAGTTGCGGACCTTGCTGATCAGGGCAAACGAGCAGCGGTGCGTCACGCCATCGGCTTCGATCGAGAATTCCGGCAGGCGGCGCCCCAGCATGCTCCAGCCGGCAACCCAATAAGCCAGTTTGCCGATGCGCGCCTTCAACGGCGCACTGACGTGGTAGACGATATGCGCGTCCAGGCCGATGCCTGCCATCAGCAGGAAATGCCGGGTGACGGCGCCGGCTTCCGAACTCACCTGCCCGATCGAGATGCGTTGCGGCCGGCATTCGCCCAGGCGGCGCGCGGCGCGCAGCAAATCGCCGCCCAATTTCATCTCCATGGCCAGCACGTTGGCGGTGCCCGCCGGCAGCACTCCCAGCGGCACATCGGAATGCACCATGCCCTCCGCCACTTCGTTGAGCGTGCCATCGCCGCCGGCGGCCAGAATCAGATCGGCGCCGCGTTCGATCTGTTCCCGCGCCAGCGCGCCCGCGGTGCGCGGGGCGGTGGTGGGGCAGCACGTCACGCGGTGCCCGTCCCGTTCCAGGATTTCGGCTGCGCGCGCAATCAACGCGCTTCCCTTCCTCCCGAACTGGCCCGCGCATGGGTTATAAATGAGAACGGTCTTGCTGTAGCTGGTTATGGTGGACTCTCCCACTTCCTGGTTAGATTATAGATGAGAGCACGATGAAAGATTTCGCGCGGGAAGCCGAAACGCTGCGCGCAGAGCTGCGGCGCCACGAACATCTGTACTACGTCCTGGACCAGCCGGAGGTCAGCGACGCCGAATACGACGCCCTGATGCGCCATCTGCGGGAGCTGGAGGAAGCCCACCCGGAGCTGGATTCCGCGGATTCGCCCACCGGGCGGGTCGGCGGCAAGCCGCGCGAGGGCTTCGTCAAGGTCCGCCATAGCGCGCCGATGCTCAGCCTCGACAACGCGCTGAACGAAGGCGAACTGCGGGACTTCGACCGCCGTGTGAGCGAGCTGCTGGAGGGCGCGCCGTACGCCTACGTGGCGGAGTTGAAGTTGGACGGCCTTTCGATGGCCGTCCAATACGAGCAAGGCCGCTTCCGCCAGGCGGTGACCCGCGGCGACGGCACGGTAGGTGAGGACGTCACCGAAAACGCGCGCACCATCCGCTCCCTGCCGCTCCGTGTGGACGCCCCGTGGCCGGCCTTCGAGGTGCGCGGCGAAACCGTCATGAACCGGCGCGCCTTCGATCGCCTCAACGCCGAGCGCGACCAGCAGGAGCTGACGCGCTTCGCCAATCCCCGCAATGCCGCGGCCGGCTCGCTGCGCGTGCTGGAGCCGCGCGTCACGGCCTCGCGCCGCCTGGATTACTACACCTACTTTTTGATGACCGGCGGCCGCTTCGCGCTGCCCAGCCACTGGGCTTCGCTCGATGAGATGGTCCGCATGGGCTTCAAGGTCAACCCCCATCGCAAGCTGTGCTCGGGCGTGGACGAGGTGCTCGAATTCTGCGCCCACTGGGAAACCCACCGCCAGGATCTCGCTTACGAGATCGATGGCGTGGTGGTGAAGGTGGATTCGGTGGAGCAGCAGCAGGCGCTCGGCTTCACCGCCAAGGCGCCGCGCTGGGCCATCGCCTACAAATATCCGGCGCGGCAGGAGCGCACCACGGTGCTCGCGATCGAAGTGCAGGTGGGCCGCACCGGCGCGCTCACGCCGGTCGCGCACTTGCAGCCGGTAGCGGTGGGCGGCGTCACGGTTTCCCGCGCTACGCTGCACAATGAAGACGAGATCGCGCGCCTGGGGCTGAAGATCGGTGACGAAGTGATCATCGAGCGCTCCGGCGACGTCATCCCCAAAGTGGTCCGCGTCTGGGCGCAGGGCAAGGGCCGCACGGCGTTCGCGATGCCCGTCAACTGCCCGGTCTGCGGCGGCAGGGTGGTGCGCGAGGAGGGCGAATCCGCGCGGCGCTGCATCAACGTGGACTGCCCCGCGCGATTGAAGGAATCGATTCTCCATTTCGCCTCGCGCGGCGTGATGAACATCGACGGCGTGGGCGAGGCGCTGGTGGATCAGTTGGTCGACCGCGGCCTGGTCAAGAGCGTCGCCGATCTCTATCAATTGACCACCGAACAACTGCTGTCGCTGGAGCGGATGGGCGAAAAGTCGGCCGCTAACGTGCTCGCCAATATCTTTCGCTCCAAGCTGAATCCGCTGCCGCGGGTGATCGCCGCGCTGGGGATCCGTTTCGTCGGCGAGCGGACGGCCACCCTGCTGGCCGAAGCCTTCGGCAGCCTGGACGCCTTGGCGGCGGCCGGCGCCGAGGAGTTGCAGGCCGTGGAAGAGGTCGGGCCCAAGGTCGCCGAAAGCATCGTGCAGTTCTTTCGCGAGCCGCGCAACCGTGAGCTGGTGGATCGGCTGCGCGCCGCCAATCTCGATTTCACTTATGTCCCGGTGCGTCCAGCCGGCGGCCCGCTCAAAGGCCTCACCTTCGTGCTCACCGGCACGCTGCCCAACCTGAGCCGCGACCGGGCCAAGGCGCTGATTGAGCGCGCGGGCGGCAAAGTGGCCGCCGCGGTCAGCAAGAAGACCAGCTTCGTGGTGGCGGGCGAAGACGCCGGATCGAAGCTCGACAAAGCCCGCGCGCTCGGCATCGCCGTGGTGGATGAGCGGGAACTGCGGCGCTTGATTGAAGGCCGCGAGTAAAGGCCCGTGGCGCACGCACTCTTGCGTGCCGCGCCGGCACTCCTGCCGACGCCGGCAGTTGCGAAGACAAAAAGCGTCGAGACGAGTCTCGACGCTGCACGCAAGAGTGCGTGCGCCACGGCGGCAGCCGCGGCGTTCGCTGCCTGCGCGCGCTATGGGTGGTCGTCTTTCATCAGCCTGCTCACGCGCTTCAAATTGCTCCTGATCTCGTCAGTGGCGTCGATCAGTTGGTTGGTGTCGTAGATGACGCGCGGGGTCAGGAAGATGATCAATTCGGTGCGCTGCGTGCTGACTTGCTTGTTTCCGAACACCGGGCCAATCAATGGGATGCGGTCCAGAAACGGGACGCCTCCCAGCGTTTCGGACTTGGATTCCAGAATCGCCCCGCCGATGGCAACCGTATCGCCATCCTGCACGGTGATCTGGGTGCTCATCGAGCGGTTCGAGAACGACGACGTGTTACCCGGGTTATTCGCCGCCGATCCCGACACCGGCGCGCTCACCTGCTGGTTGATTTCCATCGTCACCACGCCGCTCGAGTTGATGCGCGGCGTAATGCTGAGCGTGGTTCCCGTGCTCTGGCTGCTGACGGATTGAATCACCTGCGAACCGCCCACGGTCGAAAGAGAATTGGAGGTGGCCACCGGAACCTGGCTGCCCACGTTCATGGTAGCCGGCACGCTGTCGGTGGCGATAATGCTCGGCGAAGAGATCACCTTGGCGCGGGTCGTGCTTTCGTTCGCCTGGAGCAGGCCCAGCAGTTGCCTGCTCTTGCCGACGATCATGCCGGCCGTCAGCCCCAAGCCCGCCGGCGATACCGCGCCGATCAGGGCCTGCGTCGCTGTCCCGGTGATCACGCTTGACGTCGTGCCCGAGGTTGAGGTTGTGGTCGAGGTCGATGAACCACTGCCAAACACCGTGCCCGTGGCGTTGGTTCCGATATTCGCCAGGGTGGTTTGCACGCCCAACCCGAAGCTGCTGGACAGGTCCACCTCGTAGATCTTGCAGTCGATCAGCACCTGCCGCGGCGCCACGTCCAACTGCCGCAGCAGATTCTGAATCTCCTCCCAGTCCTGCGGCGTGCCCTGAATCAGGAGCGTGTTATCGAACGGATTGGGTATGACGTGCGGCATATGGACGGGCGGTTCGCCGTTGCCGGCGTTGCCCTGGCCCAAATAGCTGCCGGTGCGGTCGGCGGTGCCCGATGACGCCGCGCCGCCGGCCATACCCTGCACCGCCATCGCGTTCCCTTGCGTCTGATACCCGCCGTAACCGCCGCCATAACCGGCGCCATAGGCGCCGCCCATGCCGCCGTAGCCGCCGTTCATGTTGCCGTAGCCCATCCCCATGGAGCCGCCATACGGACTGCCGGTCATGCCGCCGTAACCCATGGAACCGCCGCCGTAGCCGCCGCCCATGCCGTAACCCGTGCCATTCAAGCCGAGGCCCGAGGCGTACATGCTGCTGTTGGCTTGCGCCGCCAAGCCGATCAGCGCCATCGGATTTCCGGTGTACAGCGCCATGATCGCCATGGCGATCGTCTCGGCGCGGCCGTACTTCAGGCGGTATACCCAGTTACTCGTCGATCCCGCCGTCACCTTGACCGGAATGTCCAGCTTTTCGATCCACTTCTGGACTTCCGCGAAGATACCCGGATTGGGAGCCACGGCAATCAGAGTGTTGATGCGGTCCACCGGAATGAACCGCACAGCCGCAGTCTTCTCGGACAGCGAATAGGCTTTGAAGACCGTCTCCAGTTCCTTGGCCAGGTCGGTGGGGCGGCTGTTCTCGATGTCGAAAAGGCGGACGCGCTTGGAGGCGAAGGTGTCGCTGTCGAACAGGCCGATCAATTCCATGGTCCGCCGCATGTTGCGGCCGTTGTCTTCGAGAATCAGCAGATTCGCCGGATCGTAGGTGGAATGGGTGGCGCCTTCGCCGTAGAACGGCGCCAGCAGTTTGTCCATGTCCCCGGCGGTTGCGTACTTGAGGAAAATCAGGTTCAGGATCATCTGCTCGTCATCGGGCAGGGTTTTCGCGTCCGCGTTAATGATCGGCTCCAGCGGAAGCTGGGACACCGCATTGACCGGTATGATCCGGTACAGGTCGCCCACCTTCACGATCGTGCTGGCATTCACCCGCAGGATGGTTTCGAGCAGCGTCATCAGATCCACCGGCTTTACTTCGCCGTAGGTGTGAATGGTGACCGAGCCTCTCACCCGCGGATCGATCAGGATGTTGATCTTCAACATCTTGGAGATCAGGTTGACCATGTCGAGGAGGTTCACGTTGTCCATCGAGAGCAGGCCCTGGTCGGCCATCTTCGGCTGCTGCGCCGGCGCGGTGGCCTTGGCGGGCGCGGGCTGCTGTGCCGGCGCCGGCTGCGCTGGCTGCGGCTGCTGCTGCGCCTGCCGCTGCTGCTGCTGCATGATGTCTTCGATGGTTCTCGACGGAGCCTGCGCCAACAGCGCCGGAGTCATTACGCCGGCGGCCGCGAGCGAAAGGAGGAAATGGCGGCGCATCGGTTACTCCCGCCCGCTTGCCTTGACGGCCTGCTGGCGCGCCCAGCACGCCCGCTCCGCCGCATCCAGCTCCGCTTTCCCGGTCCGCCAATGGTAAACGCCGAAGGGGCCCGGCCGTTCGAAGCGGACGGCGTCGCCATCGTCCCAGGCTCTGGTGTTGTCCCACGCCTCGGGGCGCACGGGAGCCACCGACTGGGCTTCCGCCCGGGTAATGCCGAAAGGAGTCCGGCGGTAAATCCATGTCTTACCTTGCGCGTCGGTATGTTGGTAGAGGTTGGACTCCACCGCCACCGCGCCAGCGGGTATGGCGAGCGGACCCGTCCCGGCGGCCGGCTGGGCCGCCCTCAGCGCCATCATCGAAACCAAAAGCATCAAAAATGTTTTCATTGCTTCTCTCCTGGATCTACTTTCTTCGCGCGGACATCGGGCGGTACCGCCCGATCTTCACTTCACCGGTTCCCACAGACAGGACGAACCGAACGGGGTGGGACTCATCACCTTGCGGTAGCCATCCACCACCGATCCGACCGCCGATGTGTCGCCCGGATTGCAGAGCTTGACGCCGAAATGCGTCTCCTCGCCGGGTCCTGGCGCCGCGGGTGACGCGGGCTGGGGCGGCGGAGGAGGAGGCGCGTACGCGGGAACGGGCGCTTCGGTGCGCGCCGCGGCAGCCTGCGCTCCCGTATTGTCCTCCAGTTCGTCCACCAGTTTGTGAATCGACCGGTCTTTCCATGTGAATTCGATCTCTCTTGTATTGACGCTGACGAGCGTGAATTCGCCGATCGCCTGACCCGGGCGCACCGCCTCGTGCGCCGACGCTTTCGTAACGCTGAGGATGGCGATCGGCCCGTCGCCAATGTTCATGTATCCGTGATAGACCGGCAGCGGCGGCACCGGCGGCGGTGGGGGCGGCGGCGGAGGCGGTTCGATGGGAACGTTGGGATCGCGCGAGCGGTCGAGCAGGTCTTTCTGCGCCACATCCTTGTAAGCCGCCGGCAGCACCGCGGGCGGGTTGGGCAACGGCTGCCAGGGCGGCGCCGGCGGAGCGGCCGCGCGCCGGCCCAGGGTCGCGGCCTGGTGCGCCTTGGCGGCGCGCCACGCGTCCCGCACTTCCACCGTGGTCCATACCACGGCGCACAACAGGGCCAGATTCAGGACGATCCAAAGCTTGCGGTTCACGCTCCCTGCCCCCCTTTCTTTTCGGGCAGCAGCTTGCGCGCCACCAGCGCGCCCACGGTGAGATGCACCTGGATGTTTTTCTTCTTGTCGTTGCCGCCGTTGATGCGAAGCTCATTGGTGGCCAGGATCTGCGGCTGATCGGCCAGCGCCGCCATCAGGTTCACCAGTTGCTCGATGCCGCAGCCGAAGGCCACCTCGACGCTGACTTCGCCGTAGTCGCCGCTCACCACCGCTTCGCCCATGCGCTCCACCCCGCGCACCTCGATGCCGTTGGCCCTGGCGACACCCTGCACCAGTTCGAGCAACTGGGCCTGCGCCTGGGCCTTGGTGTCGGCTTTGAGGATGCCCTTTTCGCGCGTGGCCAACTCCGCTTGCGCCTGCCGCAGCCGCGCTTCCTTCGAAGGAACGGACGCCGCTTTGACGCGCAAGGATTCCAGCCGGTGCTCGGCGACGGGAATCGCTTGGGCGGCGGGAACCGCTCCGGTGTCAAAGCTCGCAAACAGGCCGAACCGCCAGGCCGCGGCGGGAATCAGCAGCGCCGCGCCCGCCACCAGCCACGCCCACGAGCGGCGGTCCAGGTTCCCGATCGTCATGACTTCCCCCGGCTGGTGTGAATCTGGAACACCTCTCCGGCGCCCGTGGCCGCGTGCTGGTCCATATCCATTTGCGAATTCCGGAACAGCGGCGAAGAGTCGAGAATCTTCAGCAGCGGCGCGGCCTGCGGCGCTTCCCCGTTGATGCGCGCGGCGTCGCGGGTCAGCTCGATCGCATTGGTCCATGCCGGCGGCTCTACCAGCCGGGTAAGCTCGTTGAGCGTGTCCAGATCGGCGCGTGTGCGGGCGCGGTATTGGTCGAGCAGCCCCGTGCGGGCGCGCGTCCGGTCGGTCTCCCGTTCGAGCGCCGCGGCGCGGGCGGCGGAGGGCTGGACGCTCGCAATTTGGGCTTCGAGTGTCTTTAGATACCGGCGATCCTCGAACTTCGGCCAAAGAATCATGGCTCCCAGCGCCACCAGCGCCAGCCCGGCGAGCACCGCCGTGGGCACCACCATGGCGCGCGTGTGCGAGCGCCGGTACTCGCGCGGCAGAACGTTCGCCGCCGGCGCCAGCCGGGGACAGGCCCCTGCCAGCGCCGTGGCGTACGGCAGTGCGTTGCGGGATAAATCGTTCTCCACCGGATTCGCGATGGGCCGGGGTAGCAGGTCCTCCAGCGTCGATGGCTGGGTCTCCGGCGGCAATCGCAATTCAGCCAGCGCCAGCGCCGCGGCGCGTTCCGCCGGCATCTCGAACTCAGCCGAAAACACCGGCCGCCACGGGCTTTCGCCGTACACTTCGAGCGCGCCCGCCGGAGTGCGGCCGAGCCCCACGAAGCCTTCCCCGTCGCGATGGCCATTCAGGCGGACCGCCGTGTGAACCGCGGCGGCGGGGAAGGTGAAACTGGAAACCGCGATTCCCGCCGCCGTGAACAGCTCCATGTAATGTTCGATCGCCGCGCGGCGCGCGATGCCCAACAGGACGGCCCCATCGGGTAGCGCGGACCAGCCCCACACCACCTCGTCATCGCCGTAGGGATGCAGCGTGTCGATTTGCAGCCGGATGGCGCTTTCCGTATCGCGGGCCGCTACCCCCGGCAACGCCAACTGGCGGACAATCGCTTCGCGGCGCGGCAATAGCACGGTGGCGCACAGATGGCCGGCGCCAACGGATTTCAAGAACTGGCTGTACTCGCCGCCCCATTCCGCCGCGGGCCGACCGGCGAAACCCTCGATCACCAGCCGCCCCAGCACGCGCACGCCGGTGGGCCGCACCCGCGCCACCACCACCTCCAGATCCGTGGCGCCGATGGCGATGCCCACGCCGGAGCCGAATTCGAGCAGCTTGCGCACATCCTTGGGAATTGCGAGAGGCATCGCGATCATTCGCTCCACGCCGTGTCGTACCAGCGCAAAATGTGAATTGGCGCGTCATAGCCCGGCGGCATGTACTTGATCATCGCCGCCACGGTGCGCCGCATGTCGGAGAAGTGCCCATTGTCCAGCCGCAGGCGTGCCGTCGCCCGCATGGTGATGATCGAACGGCCGCCCACGCGCAGCCTGCCGGCCGCTTCGCCGGCCATGGCCGTCACGTCCCCAAGCTGCTCCCGCACGATGGGACCCGCGCTGCGGCGCGCCAGCACCGCGGCGATTGCGGCCGGGTTCATCCCCACTGCGGCCAGCACCTCCGGAGGCGCGGTGTTCACATCCACCAGCGAACTGCGCCCGTAGACCGAGAGGCAGTCCACCAACCCCGAGCGGCGGGCCAGATGCGCGCCGCCGGCCGCGTCTTGCCGAGGGGCATAGGTTCCGTAAAACAGTTCGGGGGTTACGCCGGGCACCGACAACAACTCCTCAATCTCTTGTAAGGACGCACCCGGAGGCTGAAAAGACGGCGCCTGCGTCAGATCCGGTGGGCCCTTCGCGCCGGAGCGCGCCTGGTCGATCGCGTGCGCCAGCCCGTCCGCCCTGGCCGCGTCCAGCCCCAGCGCCATTCCCAGCCGGGTGAGATCTTCCAGGCTGGCTCGGTTGACGTTCAGCTTGGCCGTTTCGGGAATGAACTCCACCCGCACCTCGCCGCTCGCAAATTGGTAGGTCATCTCGGTGGCCCATTCCGGGATGGTCCGCACGGCCGGATTCTGGATGCCCCACAGAGCCTCCACCGCGGCCCGATCGATGCCCGCCGTAGCCAGGTAATAGCTGCGCAAGCCGTCGAGCGCGGTGGCCGTGCGTTCGGTTTCTCCGTGAATCGTGGTCGCCAGCGAAAACCCGATCACGGCCAGCGCCGCCGAAAGCCAGAGCACCGCCAGCAGCGCGCTCCCGCTGCGCGCTCGCTTGCCCGTGGCGCACTCACTCGTGCGTGCCGTGTCGAGACTTTTCTCGACACCCGTTCGCGCGTTGGATGCCGGGCGTCGGCACGAGTGCCGACGCGGCACGCAAGATTGCGTGCGCCACGTCATATCAGAAGTCGTCATAGTGGATCTGCCACGAACGGTGGATGCGGATCGGCGCCGTCACCGTGATCGGCTGCAAGTGCGAAGGATCGGCAACCAGCGGCGCCATTTCCACCCGAATCGCCACCGGCCAGCCGGTTCCCGTCGCGCTGGCCGTCCATTGCGGCGGCAGGAATTGGGGTTGCCTCGGGGGCCCCGGCGGCGTCACCAGATAAGAGAACCGGCAGTAGGCCAGTTGGTCCGCCAGCACAAACGACTTCGGACTGGCCACGGCAGGCGTGAAATGCACCATCATCCCGGCCACCGGATCGGGTGTCATATCGGCGCATGCACTGCCCGCACCCAGTCGCGTGTAAGGAGTCTCATTCACCACCAGCCGCACTCCCGTGCCTTCCTCGCCCGGAATTACGAACATCTCGAGGATCTCCGCCGGCCCGCGCCAGCCTTGCTGCAACGAGAATGTGGAAACCAGCCGCATCGCCTGCGGCTCGGCTTGAAAAAACACGAAGTAGGAATTCACCAGCTCGGGGCGTCCCATACACGGCGGCTGCACCGGAACCAGCCCTTCCAACTCCTGCAACAGGACTCGCTGCGCGCCGGCCACCCGCCGGTCGGCGAGCAGCTTTTCGTCCGTCTTGTGCAGCGCCTTCAGGGCCACTTCGAGCGAGAGCACCATGGCCACCGTAAGCGCGCTCAGCAGCGTCACCGCGATCAGGACCTCGATCAGCGTCACGCCGGCCCGCCGGCTTCGCGCTGTGTGGGGCAGACCCCCTGGTCTGCGCGGGTCCCCCTGGACCCGCTCTTCTGGGGGCAGGGGACGTGCGGCGAGGCGCGACCGGGGGGTCGCGCGCGGACGAGGGCGTCCGCCCCACAAAACAGGACGCCTCATGGCGTCAGCACCCTGCGGCGCAGTCCCTCAATGGTATAGGTCCGGCGCTGACTGCCTGCCATCCACCATATCTGCAACCGCACGTGGTCGAGCGCGATGGCTCCTGGGGCCGGCGCCGGCGGTGCTTCAAATGGGGCGATCTGCGCCTCCCATCCCGCCGTTAGCCCGCCGGTCAAATCGGTATCGAACGTTCCGCTCAGCGGCGTAGCGGGATCGGCCAGAATGTCATTCATCCGCAGGCGCCCCAACTGCGCCACGCGGTCGTAGTCGCGCAGCCGCGCTGCGTTACGCACCGCGCCGGAAATGGCCCCCAGCAACCCCACCACGGCGATTGCCATGATCAGGGTGGCGACGATCATCTCGAGCAGCGTGAATCCGTGCGTGCGCCTCACTCTGTATGGACGGTTTCCACGTGCGGAAAGCCGGTCATGGGGTCTAATTGCACCCTGCGGCGGCCGCCGTGCCGGTTGGAATACTCGACGCCGATGGCCGGCGCCGTGCCGCCGGGGACGATCAGCATCTGGTAGTCGCCGCTTTCGGAGTCGACTTCCGGCAGCACTTTGTCCATGGTGATGCCTTGCGGCACCTGGAATCGCCGCGCGTAGCCGTCGGCGCCATCCGCGGAAATGGTCCCGTCCTTGAGCGAGATGGCCACCACCACCGGGTGTTCGCTGCGTTCGGCGTGCGTCACCGCCCCGTTCAGGAAACTGGCAATGGCGTCGCCGGTGGAGGCCAGCCGCACGCTATCCAGGCCGGCCGAAACCGAAGGAACGGAGACGCTCACCAGGATCCCGACGATGGCCACCACCACCAGCATCTCGATCAGCGTCACGCCGCGTCTGGCACTTGCGAGGCCACGCCGGCGGCAAGCCCGAAAGGGCGAAAGAGAATAGCCCACGGCGCAAGCCGTGCGGCGCGCGTCGTTCGCCGGCGCAGCCCCGGAACGGGGCGTAAGTCGATGCGTCACAGCGGCGCGTGCGGCCTCCGGGGCGGAGACGCCTCTTCCGCCCCGTTCCGGGGCTCTGGGCGACCACATCCAAATTCCACACGGCTTACGCCGTGGGCTACTTTCTTTCGCCCTCCGGGCTCCCAAACGCCACGGAGCTGCGCCTGCGGTAGGACGGACCATCGTTTTTCGTGGTCTGTCAGCGCATGGCATGGTAGGACGGACCATCGTTTTTTGTGGTCTGTCAACGCATGGCATGGTAGGACGGACCATCGTTTTTTGTGGTCTGTCAACGCATGGCATGGTAGGACAGACCATCGTTCTTAGTGGTCTGTCAACGCCGGCCAAAGCGCCTGACATTGACAGACGACCAAACCCGCTCGTCCGCCCTGCCCTACTGGCTTTTCCAACTGACGACATCGGCATTGATTCCATCGCCGCCGGGTTGGCCATCGGCGCCGTAGCTGATAATATCCGGCTCATCGCCGTGGTCGCCGGGGAACTTGTAAATGTAATCGTGGCCCCACGGATCTTTCGGAATCTCCTGCGGAATATACGGCCCGTTCCATTCGGCCGCGTCCGCCGGCTTCACGCGCAACGCCGCCAGGCCCTGCTCGGTGGTGGGGAAATTCCCGTTGTCCAGTTTGTAGGTGCCCAGCGCGCCCATGAAATCCTGTATCTGCGCGCGCGCGGCCGTGATTTTGGCCTTGTCCACGTTGCTCCAGAGCCGCGGGCCAACCAGGGCCACGAACAGCCCGATGATCGTCACCACTACCAGCATTTCGATCAGGGTAACGCCGCCCTCGCCCCGCTTCCGCCTGTTCGCCGTCTGTTTCATATCACACCTGCACATCGTTGATGCTCGTGATCGCGAGCAGCATACTCAAAACCAAACCACCGACCACTATGCCCATCACCAGGATTACCACTGGTTCGAAGACGCTGGTGAAGCGCCGGATGGCCGCCCGAGTTTCATTTTCGTAGATATCCGCCATGCGGGCAAACATCTGGTCCAGCCGGCCGGTCTCTTCGCCCACCGTCAGCAGGTGCGCGGCCAGCGGCGGAAACACGCCCGCCTTGCGCGTGGGCCCCGCGATCCCCTCGCCGCGCTTCACTCCGGTGGCGACCCCGACCAGCGAATTCGCGATCATCCGGTTGTTCAGCGTGGCCGCGCCGATCGCGATCGACTGCACCAGGGGAACCGAGTTTTCGAGCAGCGTGGCCATCGCGCGCGCGAACCGCGCCGTTTCCGCCTTCAGCAACGCCACTCCCAGCAGCGGCACTTTCAGCCGCGCGCCGTCCCACCACAACCGCCCCGCAGTGGTGCGCGTGTAAACCCGCCACAGGATGGCGATCGCCGCCAACCCGCCCAATGCGTACCAACCGTATGTCTTGACCAGGTCGCTCGCTTCCAGCATGATGCGCGTCGGCGCCGGCATCTTCATGTGACCATCCTGGAAGATGACGGCGAAGCGCGGCACCACGAAGCTCAGCAGGATGAAAACCGAGGCCGCGGCCACCGCCGCCAGCAGCGCCGGATAGATCATCGCCGAGACGATGAAGTTGCGCAGATCGTCGCGCGAGCGTTCAAATTCGGCCAGCCTGGAGAAGATAACCGCCAAGGCGCCGGAGGCTTCGCCCGCCCGCACCATATTGATGTAGAGATCGGAGAAGTACTCGCCATGCGTGGACAGGCTGTCGGCCAGCGTTCGGCCGCCCTTCAGCACGCGCAGCACGTCCAGTACGATGAAGCGGAACTGCGCCCGGTCGGTCAGCTCGGCGGTGATCGAAAGCGCGCGGTCGAGCGGCACGCCCGCGTTCAACAGCGTGGACAGCTCCTGGGTGAAAAAGAGAACGTCGCTGCGGCGGCGGCCGCCGAAGCTCGGCAGCTTGATTTCGAACGACGCGCTCTTAGGCGTCGCGCCCACATAAACCGGCGTCAGCCCCTGCTTGCGCAGCTCGCGCGCGATCGCCTTATCGTCGCTGCCGGACAGGCTCCCGGTGCGGATCTTCCCATCCGAGGCCACCGCGCGAAAAAAAAACGTCGCCGCCATCAGAGGGCTTCCGGCTCCATTCTAGGCGTGGCGCGGCTTGCCCGTGCACCATCCGGGGCAGTCTTGCCTGCCGCGTCGGCAGTCGTGCCGACTTTCCTTTTCTGAAACGAACTGTCGCGCGCATCCGCGAAGAAATGTCGAGACGAATCTCGACACGGCAGGCAGGACTGCCCCGGATGGTGCACGGGCAAGCCGCGCCACGGGGCTCTCGAATACTCGTCGAATCCCATCAGAACTCCTGCGTCACGCGCATCACTTCTTCCACCGTGGTCACGCCGTCCCGCACTTTTTGCCAGCCGTCCTCGCGCAGGTTCTTCATGCCGCTGCGCCGCGCCGCCTCGGTCAGCCGCGAAGCGTCGGCGTTTTCCATGATCAGGCGGCGGATCTCTTCGTTGAGCTGCATCATCTCGAAGATGCCGACGCGCGAAACGTAGCCGCTGCCGTTGCAGACCGCGCAGCCCGCGCCGCGGTAGCTCTTCACGCGCGTGCCATCCGGCGCCACCGCTTCGCCCGCCGGCCGCTTGCAATCCTGGCAAATCACGCGCACCAGCCGCTGCGCCAGCACGGCCACCAGCGACGAAGTCAGCAGGTAGCTCTCGACTCCCATGTCGGCGAGACGCGTAACCGCGCTCGGTGCGTCGTTGGTGTGCAGCGTGGAAAACACCAGGTGGCCGGTCAGCGCGGCGCGGATGGCGATATCGGCGGTCTCGCGGTCGCGGATTTCGCCCACCATGATCACGTCCGGGTCCTGCCGTACGATGTGCCGCAGCCCGGAGGCGAAGGTCAGCCCGATCTGCGGATTGACGTGGATCTGGTTGATCCCGTCCATCTGGTACTCCACCGGGTCTTCAATCGTGATGATTTTCTTGTCGGGAAGGTTGATCCGCTTCAGCGCCGAATAGAGCGTGGTCGATTTTCCGCTGCCGGTGGGCCCGGTCACCAGAAAAATGCCGTGCGGCAGGCTGGTGAAATGCTCCATCTGCGCCAGCATGCGGTCGTCGAAGCCCAGCCGGCGCAGGTCGAAAAAATCGCCCGCCGAGCGGTCCAGCAGGCGCATCACCACGCTTTCGCCATACAGCGTCGGCAGCGTGGAAACGCGCAAGTCCACCTCGCGCCCCAGGATCTTGATCTTAATGCGGCCGTCCTGCGGCAGCCGCCGCTCCGCGATATTCAGTTTGGCCATCAGCTTCAGGCGGGAAACAATGGCGGCCTTCAGCTCGCGTGGCGGCGTTTCCTGGCCGGACAGCACGCCATCCACGCGGAAGCGCACGCGGAATTCCTTTTCGAACGGTTCGATGTGGATATCGCTTGACCGTTTCTCGAGCGCATCGGCGATCATGGCGTTCACCAGCCGGATCACCGGCGCTTCGCTGGCCATGTCGCGTAAGTGCTCGAGATCGGCCAGCGCCTCTTCGTCTCCGCCGTCCCCGGACAGCACCTGGCGCTCGCCGTCGGCGTAATGCTTGTCCACCGCATCGAGGATTTCCTGCTCGGCCGCCAGCACGGTCCGAATCTCCAGGCCGGAAAACGATCCGATCGCGGCCGCGGTTTCGAAATCCATCGGATCGGCCATGGCGACCGTCAGCACGGAATCGTTCAGCGCCACCGGAAACGCGCGCGATTGCCGCAGGAAACGGTACGACAGCCCTTCGATTTCCGGCGCCACCGGCGGCGGCCCGTCAATCGTCACCAGCGGTACGTCCAATTGTTCGCTCAGCGCCGCCAGCACGTCGCGCTGCGCCACCAGCCCCATATCCACCAGGATCTTGCCCAGCTTGTCGCCGCGTTCGCGCTGCAGTTCGAGCGCCCGCTCCAGTTCTTCGGCTTCGATCTTTTTGCGCTCGATCAGCATCTCGCCCAGCCGCTGAAAGCGCAGTACTCCCACCGGGGGCGCTGCACTGGCCTGGGGTGCGAGATGCTCGGGTGTCACTGATTGGTCACCGTGGCTTGGATCTGCGCGCCGCTCAGGATGGCGCGCCGTGTGCCTTTCACCGCCATCTGGCCGGGCAGGCCGTTGGTGTCTTCATACGGCAGGTAGACGAAATTCACCATCACCACGATCTGCTGGTCGTCCGGCACCGTCAGGTCCTTGGCGGCCGATTGCAGCATGGAGTTCATCAAGCGCTCCACCACCGGTAGCCGTGCCAGCTTGCGCTGCCGCACCTTCTCCTTGTCCTGCTCGCTGATGTTGGGCTGGAACGGGCTCAACCCGGGCGTGAAGACGGGGCTCAGCTCGGTGGTGAACACCGCGCCGTAACCATCCAGGTAAACGCCGCGGGTGTTGCCCAGCACGTCGATCGGGTCGGTCACCGCGAACATGCGGAGACTGCGGTCGAAGCCGTGAGAGAGCGCCGCCAGCGAGGCTAGTGTTACGCGCACCGGGGCCGCCGGTATCGTGGCGCCCACGCGGGCGTTGGCCGAGACCGGCCGCGTCACCTGTGCCGAAAGCGGCGCCAAAGTCAGCAGGATGGCAAGTACGGGTCTCATTTCGCCTCCATGGCGGGCTGCCGCGGCGGACCGTATTGGGACGCCGTCATGTATAAGGCGTGCTGCCGGCTGTTATCGACCTCCAGCTCCGCCGCCACCGTCAGCAACTTCTGGCGCTCGGCGGCCACCTCGGCGACAAGCTGCTGAGTGCGCGCCGTCACGGCCCGGTCGGCCGCCTGGTCGATGCGCGCCTGGATGGCGGCATCGGAAACCGCCGGCGCCGTCTGCGCAGTCTGCACGGCCGGCACCTGCACCTGCCGTACCAATTGGACCGGCGCCGGCCGCACCAGCGCGAACACCACCAGCGCCGCCGAAAGTAGCGCCGCCGAGCCGAAGCCCAGCCGCGCCGGCGTGTTCCAGAACGCGCTCCACCAGCGGCGCCAGGCCGAAGGCTCAAAGACGGGATCGGAAACAAAAGCGATCCGCCGCGGAATCTCTTCCTCCCGCAGGCTCAAGAGCGTGGTTCCGGTCAGCCGCAGACGGCTCAGTTCTTCCCGGCAAGCGCGGCAGCCGGTGACGTGCGCTTCCACTTGCTTGCGCCCGGCGCCGTCCAGCTCATCGAAAAAGTAATCTTTCAAATCGAATGGCGAGCAACTCATGACACACCTCGTGCCTCAATCGGAGCCAGCTCGATCTTCAGCAGTTCCAGCGCCGTATACAATCGGCTTTTGATGGTGGAAACCGGGCAGGAGAGAATCTCGGCCATTTCCTCGAATTTGAACCCCTGGTAGATCTTCAGCGTGACGGCCTCGCGCTGTTCGGGCGTTAACCGTTCCAGCGCGCTGGCCACCGCCAGGCTCAATTCGATGGGAAAAACCGGGCTGCCTCCCACCGCGATTCCAGTCTCCGTCGCCGCCGGCGGCAAATCCGCCACATCGCTCTCCGGCCTTCGCTTGCGAAACATGGAATAGGCCTCGTTATGGGCGATGCGATACAGCCACGGCGCGAAACGCGCCGCGTCATCCAGCTTGCGAAGATTCTGGTACGCCTTCAGAAACACGTCCTGCGTCAAATCCAAAGCGTCTTCGCGATTGGCGGTCAGCCGCAGGAGATAGTTGTAGACACGCTTCTCCCACCGGGACACAAGGAGGTTGAACGCCTCCACGTTGCCCCGGGTAGCCTGGCGAATCAGATCGCCATCCTCGACCGCCCGGAAGATCAAGCCTTGGCTCCTGGTGTGTAGACGCACGGGGTCCGGCAAAAGTCGGACTCGCTACCTTGAGTGTAGCGGGATTTCCCGTTCGTCACGTTGGCCCGGCGTCGGTTACATTCATTAGGGAGGACCGGTTGCGAACTGCTCTCGACGTCATAATGACCATATTCCTGGTGATGTTGTCGGCGATTGGTCCGGGAATGATCTTTGTCGGACTCCGCCTGCGGATCAAAGCGCGGGCCAGCCAGAGTTGGCCGCAGGTAATGGGAAAGGTGGCCAATGCCGCGCTCATGAAAGACAGCGATGGCATGGACGTTGAGGCTGCCGTGGAGTACGATTACTCGGTGAACGGCGTCTCCTACAAAGGGAAACGGCTCAGGTTCGGCGGATGGTACAGGAGGCCGGCTTTCATCCAGGCGGACCTGGAACGGTATCGACCGGGTTCGGAAGTTGTGGTGTTCTATAACCCCAGCAAGCCTTCCGACGCGGTGCTGCTGCGGGAGGCCAAAGGCACCCTTCTGTGGATTCTGGTGGGCATCCTGATGACCGTAGTGGCGGTGGTGACTTGGTGGGAACATATTAACGGGGTGGTTACCGACTTCCCCGATTAAAACGAGCCGGCCCGCCGGCCCGGCTGGCAATTGCCCCCGGACGCGCCTGGGCGTATACTCTCAGTGAAACTCATCTTTAGTCTTAATCGGGAGAAACCTATCATGCTGAAGTATGCATTGATTGCCTTGGCGGGGCTTACGCTGGCCGCGCCGGCATTCGCCAAGGAGCACAGCGACACCTATCCGGTCGCTTGCAGCGACCTTTGGCCCGCCGTCAAGGACGTCGTCAAGAACTCCGGGAACTACGTCGTGGTTTCGATGGACAACACCGAAATGATGGCCTCCTACACTGTCGGAGCGGTCCGCCATCGCACCAACTCCGTCCACCTGAACGTGCAGGGAAGCGGCTGTGAGATGGTGGTCCAGTCGACCTACCGGGGAGTTGCGCACGACGATGCGTCCGATTTCAAGAACCGCGTGGACGAGGCCCTGGCCAAGTTGAAAGCCGCGCCGCCTGCCGCGCCCGCTAAACCGGCCGACGAGAAAAAGTGATCCCGGCGGACTTGTCCGCCACTCCCGCATGGTCGCGTGCAGCCTGAGCGAAACCGCTTTGCCGCTGCACGCGTGATACCATGTAGCTTTCCACCAAGCTGAGGTTTTCGTGGCTAGAATCACCCGTAAAGAGTTAAAAAGTGACAAGTTCGCCCTCGAAGTCGGGCAGACGGTAAGCTTCTTCGAAGAGCACAGGCAAGAAATTCTCCGCTACGGCGCGATTGCGCTGGGCGTGGCCGTCCTGATCGCCGGTTGGCTGGTCTATCAAAAGCACCTGCGGGCGGTACGCGAGGAAGCGCTGGCCAGCGCCATCCTGGTGCAGGAAGCGCCCGTCGATCCCGCACCCCGTCCCGGCACCCTCACCTTCCCCACCCAGGCAGTCAAGGATGAGGCGACCACCAGGGCCTTTTCCAGCCTGGCGGCCAAATACTCCGGAACCACCGAAGGCGAAGTCGCCCAGTATTACCTGGGCGCCATCGAGGCCGACGAGTCGAAGATGCCCGAGGCGGAAAAGCGCTTTCAGGAAGTGGCACAGAAGGGCAATGCCGATTTCGCGTCGCTGGCCAAGCTCTCGCTGGCTCAGATTTATTACGCCGACGGCCGCGACGCGCAGGGCGAAGCCACTCTCCGCGATCTGATGGCGCATCCGACCACGCTGGTTTCGAAGGACCAGGCCACCATCACGCTGGCCCGTTACCTCATCATCAAACGGCCGGCCGAGGCGCGTAAGCTGCTCGATCCGCTGAAGACCGTGGCCGGCCCGGTGGGACAATTGGTGCTGTCTTTGTACGGCCAACTGCCGCCGCAGTAACGGCTGCCGGATGCTCGAACGCCTGCGGTTCCCGGTTGCCCAAAGCCGGGGCCGGCAATATCCCGAATCGCCCCACCCCTATCGCAACCCGTTCCAGCGCGACCGCGACCGCATTGTCCACTCGCGCGCATTCCGCCGCCTGGAAGCCAAGATGCAGGTGTTCGCGCCCGGCATCTCCGACCACTTTCGCAACCGGCTGACGCATTCGATCGAGGTGTCCCAAATCGCCCGTACCGCGGCCAGGGTGCTTGGCCTGGATGAAGACCTCACCGAGGCGCTGGCGCTGGCGCACGATATCGGCCATCCGCCATTCGCCCATGCCGGGGAGGACGAACTCAACCGCCAGATGCAGCGCTATGGCGACCGCTTCGATCACAACCTGCACGCGCTGCGCATCGTGGAAAGCTTCGAGCAGCGTTACGCCCGTTTTCCGGGCCTGAACCTGACCTTCGAAGTGCGCGAGGGGATGGTCAAGCACTCGCACGACTTCGGCCCCGGCGAGCGGCCCGAGCTGGACGCCTACCTGCCCGGACTGCGGCCCCTGCTGGAAGCCCAATTGATCGATCTGGCCGACGAAATCGCCTACAACGCCGCCGATCTCGACGACGCGTTTTCGGCCGGCATGTTCACCGCCGCCGAAGTCGCCGAACGTGTGCCCCAATACGGCGCGATTCTCGAAGCCGTGGAAACCCGGTTCCCCGGCGCCAGCGCGCGCGAGCAGTTCCACGAAGCGCTGCGCCAATTGATCGACGCGCTGGTTTCCGGCCTGGTAGAGGGAACGGTCGCCAACGCCACGCGCGCCGCGGTCGCCGATGCGGAGGCTGTGCGCCACGTGCCCGGCCGCGTGGCCGCGTTCACCGAAGAAACCGCGGACTCGAGCCGCGCCCTCAAGCAATTCCTCTTCGCCGGGGTCTACGCCGCACCCGAGCTGGCCGAGGACCGGCGCCGCTCCGTCTCCATGATCGCGGAATTGTTCGGCTACTTCGTCGAGGACCCGCGCCGCCTGCCCGATCCCTACGCCCGACTGGCCGAAACCGATCCGCCCCACCGCGTGGTATGCGATTACATCGCCGGCATGACCGACGCCTTCTGCCGCCGCACCTACGAACAAGCCTTCGGCCCCGCCTGAGAGTCCGTGGCGCAGGCTGTCAAGCCTGCAGGGTCGAGAGTCATCTCGACCTTTCTTAAACCCGGAGCCCTCCGCCGCCGCCCGATCGACCGCCCACCCCGCCTGAGCCGTCCGTGGCGCGGGCACTCTTGCCTGCAGGGTCGAGACTCATCTCGACCTTTCTTGGCCCGTGGGACCGATCAGGCTAGAATTGTGGCTGACATGCGTTACATTACGCATTACGGCTTCGAATGATCCGCTCGATACGCCTATAAAGAATCCCCCTCACCCTGGAGGTTTTGTGCTGCGCCAGTGTATCGAGCCTTTGGGCCTGACCATCACGAACGCCGTCGCCGTCCTACCTTGCCTACGCCGCCCTCAACCCCAACCCCGCCCCCTCCGGCAAAATCAACTTACCCTTTTCCACCCGCACCCCCGTGAACGGGTCGTTGGCGATTAACAGGTTGCCGTCAAGATCGGCGTAATCCACCAGCGGCGACAAATGCGCGGCGGCAGTGACCGTAACCGAGCTCGATACCATGCAGCCCAGCATCGTTTTCATGCCGAGCGATTTCGCCACCGCGATCATGCGCCAGGCCTCCAGCAGTCCGCCGCTCTTATCCAGCTTGATGTTGACGCCGTCGTATGCGCCTTTGAGTTTCGGGATATCGGACGCGTGCCGGCAGACCTCGTCGGCGATGATCGGGATGTGCACGCGCTCATGCACCCAGCGGGTCTCTTCCAGCATTTCGGCCGGCATCGGCTGCTCGATGAATTCGACCCCCTGCTTCTCCAGCCAGTTGATTTTGCGCACCGCCTCTTCCTTGTTCGTCCAGCCTTCGTTGGCGTCCACGCGAATGGGCTTGGAGGTCACGCTGCGCACGGCTTCGATGGTCGGCTCGTCGGTGGCCAGGCCAACCTTGACCTTGAGCACCGGATACTCCGCGGCCTCGCGCGTCTTCTGCCGCGTGATTTCGGGCGTGTCGATGCCGATCGAAAAGGTGGTCACCGGCGCGTCCTTGGGGTCCAGTCCGAAATACGAGTAGAGCGGAATCCCCAGCTTCTGGCCCACCCAATCCATCAGCGCAATGTCGATGGCGGCCTTGCCCGCCCAGGCGCCTTCCACCCGCGCGAAAACCGCCGCCATCACTTTGTCGAACTGCATCGGATTGGCCGCCAGCAGCAGCCCGCGCACGGATTCGACCGCCTGCCGCGCGCCTTCTGCATCTTCGTGATACCGGACGATCGGCGCGCCTTCCCCGTGCCCGGTGATGCCGTCGCGCGTATAGCGCAAGTGCAGCGTGTCGCGAAACTGGCTCGACGACATGGTGGTGGTCCAGGTGTGCCGCAGGTTGAGGCGGACGATCCTGGCTTCGATCTCCGCGCCTCCGCTTGCCGCCGCCAACCCGCTCAGCGGACTGGCCGCAGCAGCCATCGTCACGAAGTTTCTCCGGTTCATTTCACTCTCCTCATCGCCACCAGCAGGCGCGACCAATGCGGGTCGTTTAGACTGTCGATGCGCACTGTGGGCGTCTGGTATGTGGTCGCGCTGATGAATCGACTGTCGCCCAGGTACATTCCCGTGTGCGTAATGCGCTGTGGCGAGGCGCCGAAATACAGCAGGTCGCCGGGCGCGAGATCCGCGCGGCTGCTCACCGGCTGGAGTCCGCTCCAATCCGCCTGCGGCTGCGCGTCGCGTGGCAGCATCACGCCATGGCGCCGTTCCAGCATCTGCACCAAGCCGGAACAATCGTAGCCGAAGCTGGAAGTTCCGCCCCAAGTGTAAGGCAGCCCCAGAAAACGGCGGCTCAGCGTCAGCATCTCCGCCGTGCTGAGAGGCGCGGTGTCGAAGGTCAGGTCGCCGGACTGCACCCAGCACAGTCGCCCGTCCGCCAACCGGGCCTGGTACCAGCGCTGGTGGTCGCTGCCGGCGATTTCCAGTGTGGTTTCGAATGGCACCGTCAGCAGAGGCGCGTGCATGGTGACATCGGGCTCGCGATAGATGTGCGCGAACAGGCTGGAGACCATCGCCACTTGCCCCGCGGCGGCATAGGGTGGGCCGATCTTCAGCGCGGCCAGCGGCATCCAGCCGGCGTATTCGTCCGCAGTGCGAATTTGCGCCCATCCCGCGCGCTGCCCTAGCAGGGCCACATTCGAACCGTAGATGGCCTGCGATACCACGCCGGACGCTTCCGACGGCTTGGCATACATATTCGCCACCTGCCGCGGCACCACCGCGTTCGGCAATGCCCCCGCCAATAACGCCGCCGCCATCGCGATCATGATCCACCTTCAGCGTACCGCAGGCCGGCGCGGCCCCTCCGCCAGGGGGTATGATCGTAGCCATGAAAACGAAATCCCTGTCCGCCTTCGTTTGCCTGTCGCTCTCCGCCTGCGTTTTCGCGCAGGTCCAGCCGCCCGCCAAGAAGCTGCTGGTGATCGGCGAGGTGAAAGGATACGAGCATGATTCGGTATCGCACGCCATGGCCACCATCGAAAAGCTGGGCCGCCAGACCGGCTTGTGGGATACCTACATCCGCACCGACGCCGAGCTTCTCACCAAGGCCAAGCTCGCCAACAATTCGAAGAACCTGAACTATTTCGACGCCGTGTGGTTCTATACCACCGGCGACCTCGGCCTCACCGATCAGCAGAAGGCGGATCTTCTCTCCTTCGTGCGCGACGATGGCAAGGGCTTTTTGGGCGCCCACAGCGCCACCGACACTTATTACGACTGGCTCGAGTATGGCGACCTGATCGGCGCCTATTTCAACGAACATCCCTGGATGCAGGTGCACTGCATCATTCGCACCGAGGATAAAACTTTCCCCGCCACCGCGCATTTCCCCGACCGGTTCCCCTTCTATGACGAGATCTATCAGTTCAAGGCGCCTTACTCGCGGGACAAGCTGCGCGTGCTGATGAGCGTGGACCCGGATTCGGTGGATCTCACCAACCCGAAGGTGCATCGCACCGACAAGGATTTCGCCGTCACCTGGGTGCGCAACTATGGCAAGGGCCGCGTCTTCTATTCCTCGCTCGGCCATCGCGACGAAGTCTGGGACATGCCGGACATCCAGAAAATGTGGATCGAAGCCGTAAAGTGGACGCTCGGCCTGACCGCGGGCGATGCCACGCCAAGACCATCCGGACACTAAGGGGTGGGGCAGGTCCGCATTTGGCGCTAACTCGGCGCTGCCTCAGGGAGCCCGGAGGGCGAAAGACAGTAGCCCACGGCGCAAGCCGCGGCGCAAGCCGTGGGTCCGAGGCATCCCGGGCACAGCCCCGGAAACGGGGCGTAAGAGTCCCGTGGGCGAGACCGTCTTCCGCCCCGTTCCGGGGCTGCCCGCGTTTCATGCCGTTCCCAAGGCTCACGCCTTGGGCTACTGTCTTTCGCCCTCCGGGCTCACGAAGATTGACGGACCGCCTTAGGCTGAAGCCGCCAGTACCAATCCGATACTCTAAGGACCTTTTCGACCCCGGATCAGGGAAGTTCCAGCGCTAACTTGGGGTGTGCAGAACGACGGATGACACTATCCTAGCTGGTAGGATCATGACCAGGCAGCGGACTAGGCGGCACGTCGCTTTCTTGATGCGGCTGCCAGCATTCTCGTCGAAAGACGGTGAGGCTGCTCGTTAGGCATGACCGTGAAGTGTGCACCAGCGTAGCGACGAAGGGACGGGTTATGCAAGAGTGCAAGGTTCTATTTCTGGAAGAAAGTCTCGCCGATGCCCGATTGGTGCACGAGATGCTGGCCAACGCCGCCAACAGCCTGTTTCGTGTTCACACCGCCGACTGCCTGGTGACAGCCCTAAACGCGATGGCGCAGCGGAGGTTCGACGTGGCGCTGGTCGATCTCGGTATGGCGGATTCCCACGGGCTGGAGACCCTGTTGACCGTGCAACGGCACGCGCCGGGCTTGCCAATCGTGGCGCTCACGGGGCTCGACAATGAATCGACCGCCCTGGCTGCGGTCGAGCGAGGCGCCCAGGACTGCCTTTCGAAGGGCACGTTGAAAGCGGAATTGCTGGTTCGCGCTCTGCAATACGCCACTCTACGGCGCCACAATGCCCCTGCGGCAGAGGATCGTATGGCTGTCGTGGTGGGCATCCTCGGCGCCAAGGGCGGGGTAGGTGTAACTACCATCGCATGCCATTGGGCGATCGAGTTGCAGCGGCAAACCAAGAAAAAGGTCTTGCTGGTGGATCTGGACGTCAGCTCCTCTTCGGCGTCGTTCCTGATGAATGTGCATTCCGAGTACACCACCGCCGAGGCGTCGATGAACTTGCACCGCCTGGATGCGCACTTCTGGAACAGCCTGGTGTGCGGCACCTCGCACGGGGTCTCGGTCCTCCAGGCGCCCGGCGCGATGCGGTTCACCGATCCCCTCAACGGCGAGCGCGTTCGCCACGTGCTGCGGTTTGCGCGGGCGCTTTATGGTTACATCGTGGTGGATCTCGGACGCCTCAACGCAGTCTCCCTCAGCCTGACCGAAGAGGCGAGTGAGCTGTTTGTCGTCACCACGCCCGAAATCCAATCTCTCTATGAGGCCGGCCGGGTCTTGGCCAAGCTGCTCGAGCCGGGTATCACCGGCGGACGCATTCAGATCATTCTCAACCGGTTGGCAAAGGGTGTGTCGCGTTCCACCGGTGATCTGGAGTGCGTCCTCGGCCGTCCGGTTTCGGCCACGATTGGCGATTACACGAGCGAGTTGCACGAGGCGTATGGGAACGGCCAATTCCTCGATGAGCGGCTGCCACTGACGAAGCAAGCACGGCAGATGGTTTCGAGCTTCCTCGGCATCGCCGACGAACCCAAGGCGCCCAAGCCGCCCGCGCGGACCGGGCTGGGACTGTTTCGCTTTGCCGGAGCCGGACAGACCCCACACTAAGTAACACCGCCCGCAAGACGATTAGTAGCGGTCCACCCGCCACGCACAGCCTTGGACAAGTGCCGATTCGGCAGGGGCACGGGCGAGCGGCGGCCCAAAGCAGTGGAATGATAGACTGTTTATCGGCCGTCCTTTTGACACCCATCGGGCCGGAACGCCGCACAAATGGGACTATTCTCTCCGGCACAGGTGGTTGGATACATCGCTCTCACTCTCGGCATAACAGCTTTTCTGCAGAAGAGCGATGATCGTCTGAAGTTTTTCAATGCGACTCAGGGCCTGGCTTATGCTCTGCACTTCGTTCTGTTAGGGAATTCTCCCGCGTCCGCCAGTTCGCTCATATCGTCATTGCGTTCGTTCCTGGCGCTGCGGTATCGGTCATGGGTGCTCGGCGTGGTGATTGTGATGGCGAACGTCGGTGTAGGCGGGGCGTTCGTGAGAAGTCCAGCCGGCTGGTTGCCTATCGTTGGCTCTTGCATAGCGACCATGGCGATTTTCACGATGCGCGGCGTTCCGTTTCGATCCGTGCTGCTGATCAGCACACTGCTCTGGTTAGCCAACAACATCATCAGCCGATCGATCGGCGGCACATTGTTGGAGGCGGCAAACGCGACAATTAATATCTCGACGATGATCCGCATGGTCAGGTCGCCGGCGAGGGCCGAGTCGCAGTGCCCGGGACCTCGCAGTCACGCGGGGGCCGGCGACTGGCGTCCTTGATCGTTATTCGCTAACATTTTGTTCGAGGGTCGAACATGATTCTAGCCGCGCGCTCGAAACAAGCAATATCGATGGTCGCCGCATGGGGCGCTTTGGCGGCGCTCACCTGTCAAATGGCCATGGGGCAGCAAACTCCCAGCGCGCCCGCAGGAGCGCCCGCTTCGCCTGTGAGCGGCTGCGCGCTCCCGCTGAACTGGACAGCGGAACAGGACCATCGGAACATGATGGATCAACTGGGCATCCAGGCCCTCCGTCCAGGGGCGAACGGGAATGAGAAAGCTCCCGATCACGCCAACTTCGATGAATCGAAGGCCAATCCGTTTCCCGATCTGCCCGACTCGCTCACCTTGAAGAGCGGGCAGAAAGTCACGACGGCGAGCCAGTGGTGGCATCAGCGGCGCCCGGAGATCGTGGAAGATTTCGAGCGCGAAGTGGTCGGCCGCATCCCGCCCAATGTGCCCAAAGTGACCTGGACCGTGGCTAGCATGGCGAATTCGAAAACCGGCGTTTACCCGGTTATCGAAAAGCATCTGGTGGGGCACGTGGACAACTCTTCGTGCCCGGCGATCGGCGTGGATATCGATATGACATTGGTGACGCCGGCTCATGCAAAAGGGCCGGTGCCCGTGATGGTGATGTTCGGCAGCGCGGCATTTCTGAAGCGGATGGCGGATATGTTCGCCAGCCGTCCCGAATTGAAGGCGATGCTGGGTACCGATCCTCCAGCGATGGAACAACTGATCGCCGGAGGATGGGGTTATGCCCTTCTTGACCCGGGCAGCATTCAACCGGACAACGGCGCAGGCCTCACGAGGGGAATCATCGGTCTAACCAATAAAGGCCAGGCACGAAAGCCCGACGACTGGGGCGCGCTGCGGGCGTGGGGGTGGGGCGCTTCCCGCGCTCTCGACTATCTGGAAACCGACCAGGCGGTAGACGCCCGTCGCGCCGGCATCGAAGGCGTTTCCCGTTACGGGAAGGCCGCGCTGGTGACGATGGCGTTCGACTCTCGCTTCGCGGTGGTGCTGGTGGGCTCCTCCGGTGAGGGCGGCGCCAAACCGCACAGACGCAATTTCGGAGAGGCGGTGGAAAATCTCACTGGGTCCGGCGAGTACCACTGGATGGCGGGCAACTTTTTGAAGTACGGCGCGGCCGAGGCTTCGTTCGGAAGTAGGAATACCGGCGATTTGCCGGTCGATTCGAACGAGCTGATTGCATTGTGCGCACCCCGGCTGACCTTTGTCAGCTACGGAGTCCCTGAAAAAGGCGATGCAAAATGGCTGGACCAGCAAGGCAGCTTCATGGCAACGGTGGCGGCGCAGCCTGTGTTCGAGTTGCTGGGTGCGAAGGGTCTGGGCGTGACGGACGATTATCACACCGCGAAGATGCCGCCGGTCAATCAGGGGCTTATCGACGGCCAACTCGGGTGGCGCCAGCACGACGCCGGACACACCGACGCCCCGAACTGGAAATATTTCATCCCCTGGGCGGACAGGTTCCTGAACTATCACGCGGCGCCATGGAAACTTCCGGGCGATGAGCCGGTGTTTCGCACCGATCCGAATTCGCTGGTGGCTCACGCGCAGCTTCTTGCGAAGGCCAAGCAGGGCGGGATCGATGTCTATTTCGAAGGCGATTCGATTGCGCGGCGGTGGGGCGCAACCGACTACCCCGACCTGCTCATCAACTGGAAACAGAACTTCTTCGGTTGGAACGCGGCAGATTTCGGATGGGGCGCCGATCGGACGCAGAATATCCTCTGGCGCTTGGAGAACGGTGAGTTGGACGGAGTCAATCCGAAAGTCGTCGTTCTGCTCGCCGGCACGAACAATGTCGGGGATCCGCTGTTCCTGGGCGATGCCAACGCAAAAGCGGACGATGTCACGCGAGGTCTTCAAGAGATCGTGCGCGTGATCCAAACCAAGGCGCCGCGGGCGACGATCGTTGTGATGGGGATCTTCCCCAGAAACGACAATATGGCGTGGATGCCCGTCATCGACAGGATCAACGGCAAGCTATCCCGGCTCGCCAACGGCGAGAAGGTTCGATACCTGAATATCAATGACAAACTGGCCGACCACGATGGAGCGCTGCTCGACGGGATGATGAACGCAAAAGACAAGCTCCATCCGACCGTCAAGGCGTATCAGATCTGGGCGGACGCTCTGAAACCGGTCCTCACGGAGTTGCTGGGGCCGCCCGCCACCGTGGATCATGCCCCGCCGCCAACTGGCGATCCCGAAGCCGGACGCTGAAGAAGGTTTCGCGCCACGCACCTCCCGCCGGCGAGGGACGCTAGCCGGTCCGCTGGAAAACCGTGGCGGCCATACCCAGGAAGAGCATCGACAGCAATGCCGTGGCTACGGTCGTCCGCGCGCCGGATGAGCCGGCCGCGTGATCTCCCAGAAACTCCATTTCTCCGCCATGGCGCCCGTACCAGCCCTGCCACAGGCTGGCGTCTTCGGATCGATCCCGCTTTAGCAAATCGCTCATTCGCGGCAGTATGTTCTGGAGCGTCGGATCTTTGCCGGACCGCCGATCGACTTCCCGAAACCACGACTGGTCGAGCGCGTACTGGTGCTTGCGATACCAGTTGTACCAGGCTAAATCGGAGAGTCCCTCGGCGCCGGGAGCGGCGATCTGAAGCGCCCCACCCACGACGACCAGGGGCGGAAACACGGTGCGCTGCGCGGTGTTCTCCAAGCTTTCCACTCGCGCTTGCAACAGAACTCCCAGTGAAAAATCCACCGCGCAACCTGCCAGCAGCAGGATGGCGAGAGACCGGCGCCGCCAGGGGATGACAGCCGCCAGCATCGACAATCCCAGCGCCTGCAGGGAGAGAAGGGTGAGGTGCGCGGAACCAAAAAGGTCGCGTTCACCCACCACCGCTACGCCCAAGAATAGACAACCGGCGATCAGGATCTGCCAGAATCGCAACTCGGGTGCGCCGGCGGTCCGCTCCGGAACCTCGCCAGACATCCCTTTGCCACGCGCCAGTGGCCGCGCATCGGGTTCTTTCCGTTTCCGCCGAAATGCCGAAGCCTCGCCAACTCTCCGTTTGGCGCGCACCGGCGGCCGCGCATCGGGTTCCTTCCGTTCCCACCGAAAGGCACGATACATCAGCCAGAGAATGAGCGGCCCACCCACCAGTCCCATGCCGAAAATCGCGTTCACCTGGTAGAACAGAAAGGCCCAGTCGCGAAGTCTGCCGGCAAAGTTCGGTTGGTCGAACTGACGCAGCAAGGCGGGGTCGCGCGCCACGGCGGGGACAAGCGTGTCGAACAGGTTGGAGGCGATCTTCCACCATGTGCTCCCCGTGTATTTTTGGCTGGACGTTACGCTGGTGTTCGACGCGAACGTCACATCCGCGCCATATACCGCCACCGACCAGAGCAGCCAGGTGCTCAACAACAGTCCGCAGATCGCGGCAATTCCCGCCAGCTCGCGCCATTTCTGTTGCCGCTTGGGGAAAACGCACAGCAGATAGTGCAGCGTCAGGACGGCCACGTATGGGCCGGCCGAGTAGTGAACCAGGAGTCCGCCGGCCAAGGCTACGAAAGCAGCCGTGGTGCGAACGCGATTCCGTTTCCTCCATCCCGCCAGGTAGAACCACAGCGCCAGCACCTCGTAGAATGCCGCCAGGGCCTTGGTCCAGGAATAAGTGATGTTCTCGATCACCACCGGGCCGGCCGCGAACAGCATCGCCAGCAGCCAGGTGCGCCGTTTCGCTCTCCCGCCGAAAACCGGCATGATCAGGCAGCACGGCAGGAACAGCAGCAGGTTCAGGAACGCGAAGACCACCTGGAAGAGTTCGAAGCGGTCCGCCGTCTGCGCCAGGAAGAACCCGGCCAGCACGTTCATCATCGGCGGCCTGGCGGGTAGACTATAGCCGGAGAAAATCGGCGTGTCCGCGGGGAAATGGCGCAGGAAAAACAGGCTCCGCTGAAAATGTTCCAACCAGTCGCCGTACCACCCGGCGCCGGAGTAGTTGCGGATCGTGGCCATCAGAACGGCGGTCCAGATCGTCAGGAAACCGAAGCCCGCTAGCACCTGGCGGACGGATTTTGCCCGCGCCAGGCGGTCAATGTCCTTCCAGCAGACAGCCGCCGCCGCTAAGCAAGCCAGCGACACCACGACGAAAGGCGCGGCGTGGACAGGCATGTCATGACCACGCTCGCCAAAACAGTAGACTGCCCAGGAAGCCAGGTACAACAGGATCAGCGACAGGCCAACCGAACCGCAAAGCTTCTCCAGCGGGCTCCACCGCAGCTTGCGGAGGAAGTAAAACCCCGGTGCGAAGCTGCACACCACAAGCAGGATCAGGAGCAATCCCAATTGGAAAAGAAGCATGCGAGCTCCAGTCTAACCCGCGGACTCCGTGGACGGTGCCGCTGTCGGCGTGACCCCGTGACCCCTGGGCTACGTCAATTCCCAAATCCCCACTGCCAGCGCGCGGCGGCTCGTGCGAATCCGCGGGTTAGGCGTTTTCCGTCAGGTTGGCAGGCCAGGCCAGCAAGGGAAGCCCTTGAACGCCAAGCCGCCGATAACCGGCTCCCGCACTGTCGCTAGAAGCCGGCCCCTTCTCGGCCGATAAGAGAGAGTGAGGGTGTTTCGCTAGTGCCACGGAGAAAAACAGCTCTCTACCGCGGTTGCCGCGCCGGCATCTGGAGGCTCTGGGATATTTCGAGGGTCTACCGCCACGTCGAGCGGTTCTTCGGCTGCAGTCGCGGGGGCAACGGCGTCGGTTATAGGATTTCCTATCCGATGCTGGGGTTCTTCAATCGACGTCGCGTGCCGAAGTGCGCGTTGTGCCTGGTGATTGCTTGCACCGTGAGGGCGGGCGAGCGGCCTGGCGCGTGGACCGGGCCTTATCCCCCGTGTGACGGTCGCGCCGAGGTTTTGAAGCGAGAGCCCATGAACCTAGGCGTCCGGTTCTCTACGTCAAACCCGACACTGAAAGCGGAGTTTGCGCGTGCCATGAGCTTCTGGGCCGGCATCCTCGAAATGAATTGGCACGAGGAGGATAGCCGGGCTTGTGCGATTCAAGCCGTCGACGGCTATCCCGACCTTTTCAGGCCAGGCGAAGTCGCCCGCGCCCAGTTCCCCGGGCTTCCTGCATATCAGGGCTGGATCGCCTTCAATCCAAGAGTCTCCTTGCCCGCGAATGAGCTGTTCTTGACCGCCGTCCACGAGTTGGGGCACCTGCTGGGGTTGCGGCACAGCTCCAACACGTCATCGGTTATGTATTTTCTGGCTCTCGATGGTCCGGTGTTCCTCGATAGCGCCGACATCGCGGCCCTGGCGACTCGGCACCGCTTGCGGGCTGTATCTGCCACAGGCGGCGTCCCCGAATCAGCCGTTCAGGCCGGAAGACGCCTGTCGCGGTGAGGATTCGTGTAGCGGGTCGCCCACACCCGATATACCGGCGCTGGGCATCCGAAGGGCCCGAACAACGGGCCTCCTGACCACTTCGAGGGCTGCGGTCCGCGCGCACTCCCCGGAAGGCCGTTTCCGGCAAGCCGCGTACTAAGATACTCCTATGATCCGCACAGCGGTAACAGGGATCTTTTTTTGCGGAGGAATCATGGCCGCTTCCGGTCTCGACCAGGCGCAGGCAGCGCGATTCGCGCGTTTGGCGCTCGATTGCGTGCATAAGGAGTATCCCAACAAGATCGCCCACTCTATGAACTCCGACGCAGACGTGAAGGCGCCGCGGGAGCTCACCCCGGCTTTCTACGGCTGCTACGACTGGCACTCCTCTGTGCACGGACATTGGCTCCTGGTGCGCCTGGTCCGCCTCTTCCCACAAGCGTCGTTTGCCGTTGAAGCCCGCAAGGCCCTGGCACAGAGCCTCACACCCGCCAACGTCGCGCAGGAAGTGAAGTATCTGAACGCGGAAGGCCGCACAGCGTTCGAGCGGCCGTACGGCCTCGCATGGCTGCTGCAATTGGCGGCGGAACTGAAAGAGTGGGACGATCCCCAGGCCCGGCAGTGGTCGGCGACGCTCGCGCCGTTGGAACAGGCCGTCGTCTCGCGTATATCCGCGTGGCTGCCCAAGCTCGACAACCCCATCCGTGTCGGCGAGCACAACAACACGGCGTTTAGCATGAGCCTTATGCTCGACTATGCGCGCACCGCCGGCAACACCGAGTTCGGCAACCTGGTCGAACAGCGCGCGCGGCACTACTACCTGAAGGACCGCGGCTGCCCGGTGGATTACGAACCGTCGGGCGAGGATTTCCTCTCTCCCTGCCTGGCTGAAGCGGACCTGATGCGGCGCGTCTTGCCGGCTGGGCAGTACGGAATGTGGTTCCGCGACTTTATCGAGCGCCTCGACTTCGAGCCGACCGCTGTTCCCGACTTCAGCGATCCCAAGCTGTACCACCTCGCAGGTCTGAACTTGAGCCGCGCATGGATGATCGAGGGGATTCTCTCGGTGGTGCCGGCCAACGACGGACGCGGGGCGGCGATGGCGGACCTGGCGACCCGACTCCGCGAAGCCGGCCTCGCCAGCATCAATAGCGCGCATTACGAGGGCGGGCACTGGCTGGGAACCTTCGCGGTCTACCTGGTCACGGGGCGCGGGCTGAAATGACAATCGCCGCATGCGGTCTGGCACCGCGCAACGTCTTGGCGATATCGGCGATGGGTATTTGTTTGCTCTTGCAACAGAACGACGACGTGGGAGCCGGCACGCGACGGCCCGGGCTAGCCGCTGCGCTCAATTCGAAAAACGGCCTTCGCTGATTATACCCGCATTCAGAACTATTCAGAGTATTTCAGAGCGAGTTTCAGGACTTCTGCGGCCTCACCCGGCTATCGTAAACCTGCGTTGCGAGTTGCAAACGGACAGGTGAATGAGATGCGTGGCAAGAATGGTGAAAACATGATCCGCAAGAAACCGTTGAGTCTTTTCGAAATCGGGGCGCTGCTTTTCGCAGTATGCGCGGCGCCTTCAACCAGCACGGCGACGGACCATCCCGCGAAACCCGCCGAGAAGGCGGCCGAAGGCCAGGCGCTGCCAACTCCGGGGACATATGAGGTCGATCCGGACCATAGTTTCGCGTACTTTGGCGCTCGTCACCATGTGGTTGGACTGGTGCGCGGCCGGTTCGACAAGGTTGCGGGGACCATCACCGCATCGCAGAATCCGGCCGCCTGCAGTGTCGACATCACCATCGACTCCTCCACCATCAGTACTCAGGTCCCCGAGCGCGACGAGGATCTTCGCGGTCCCGCTTACTTTGACGTGAAGAACTTCCCGACAATGACATACAGCGGCCGCGGCATTCGCCATATCTCTGGGAACTCCTGGATGATGAACGGCTCTCTGACCCTGCACGGCGTGACCAAAATCGTGCCGCTGACCTTCACCTTCAACGGGTCGTTTGGCGATGTTCCGCCGGGCAAGCCGGCGCGCGTGGCGTTCCACGGATCGGCGGCGACGAAACGCGCCGAGTTCGGCATAGGGGCGCGCGATAACCTCAATGAACTCGGCGCGCTGTCGTCACCAGACGTCGAGATCGAAATCGATGTGGAAGCGGACGCAAAGGTGCCCGCCAACTCCACAGTTCAGTAAGTCGCGGAGGCACTTCGCCATGTACAAACTCAGCCTTGCAGCCGCACCAACCTTGCTGATCCTCATCTTGCTCGGCAACCAAGCCGCTGCGCAGCACTCACCGGCAAATGCAACAAGCAATGCGGCCGCTGCAAGGGCAGCCGCCCCGCCACAAACCGACTGGGCCATCGACAAAATCCACTCGCGTATTGGATTTAACGTCGCGCATTTCGTAATTACCCAAGTGACAGGTTACTTTCGGGATTTCGATGCCAGAGTTACTTGCACTTGCCCCGCCGATGACTTTACCGGCGGAACGGTAGACTTCACCGCGAAAACTGCATCCATATTCACCGACAACGAACAGAGAGATGGCCATCTGAGGTCGGACGCATTTTTCAATGCCAAGCGATACCCCGATATGAAGTTCGTCGGCGCCTTGGTAAAAGAAGACGGCAAGAACGTATTGAGAGGTAATTTAACCATCCGTGACATTACCAGGCCAGTTTCGTTTGACGTGGCTTACGGTGGCCGAATCAGAGATAAGAACTTTGGTATTGAAAAGGCCGGTTTCAAAATCAGGGGCAAAGTAAGCCGGCTGGAATTTGGCTTAAAGTGGAACGAAACATTCGAAGGTGGTGGTTCGATCGTAGGCGAAGAAGTAACCCTCGATATAGACGTTGAAATCGACAAGAAGGGCCTCGTCGATGCTCCACGCGCGCCTTAGATGTGGATCATGGGTGGCACGATGCGAAACGCCTCGGGCGGCTTCGCTCTGACGGGTAAAGGGAAGTTGGACACTCAAGGACAGACCGCCCCGAAGGATTTGTGTCTGCGGTGCCGGGATGTTGCGCTATGCAGCTTCCAGTCGGTCCGGTCCAGAGCGAAAATCGGAGCGCTACGGCGCTCGACGGCCCACGTTCCGCCTGTTGCCAGTGACGGAGGCGTCGAGTCGTGCCCCCAACGTCTCAAATCCGGGTTTAGGGCCGCGCCATTCCAGTTCGTCCACGTCGTCAAACAGCGCGATGTCGGTCCGGAGAGTCGCGAGCGTGCGGAATAGCAGGGCGCGGTCTCGGTCGTCGTAGAGCGTGCGTGCGAGGGCGCCGGCATTGGCTGCGTTCACACGCCACTCGCGCCAGTCCGCCGGGATCGATTCGAGGTGGATGAACTTGGCAAGTACAGCAGCCGACGACTTTGCTCCCCAGCCTGGCAAACCGGGGTAGCCGTCTGCCGCGTCGCCGACCAGGGCCAGATAATCGGGAATCGACTCCGGCAAAACGCCGAATTTCTGGATCACGCCTTCCTCATCGAGCGTAACGCGAGACCGACGATTCAACTGGACAACACGCTTGCCGCGCACGCATTGGGCGAGATCCTTGTCGGGCGTGCAGATGATGACGCGGTCCACCCTCGGATCGCGAGCAGCACTTGACGCTGCGGCCGCGAGCGCGTCGTCAGCCTCGAACTCGATCATTGGCCAGACGACCACGCCGGCTACAGAGAGGGTTTCTTCAAGCAAGTTGAACTGGGACAGGAGATCGGGTTCAATCCCTTCGCCGGTCTTGTAGCCTGGCCACAAGCCATTGCGAAAGGACTCGATGACGTGGTCGGTCGCGACGGCTATGTGGGTGGCTCCGCCGCGAATCATCCCCAGGACCGACGCGAGCACGCCCCGCACGGCGGCAACCTCACGACCGTCCTGATCCTGCGCGGAAGGCAGGGCGTAGTAGTGCCGGAACAACTCGTATGTGCCGTCGACCAGATATACGTCCAGGGTGCAACTCCAGACCAACCTTACCTACCCAACCTAATATCCTCGAAACAATAGCTCTTCAAGAGCCATCCTTGGCACCTGCCACAACTCGCGCTCCTTCTCATTCACATTCAGCCTACACTCGCCCTCATCACTAAAGGTCAGGGTCACCTCAAACATCTGCTTGCCTTCATCACCCCTCACCAAAATCGCGTGCTCGGCAAGGCTGAATACTACCGACCTGTGCACATCTTTGGCTCGCAGGAGAACGGTAAAGCCGTCGCCATTCTCCGCCACCGAAAACTCATAAGGGGAATTATTGGGAGGCAGAGCGTTGCGGGTCCTAACATCCTCAATAACTTGTAATCTGAGTGCCTTGAATACGTTCGGAAGAGAGCATGAGGAACGCTCAGTTACCCAGTCGAATTTCGACATATCCTTTTCCACTTTGTCGTTCACGCTTTCACCTCCAAATGTCGCCACTCTCCCAAGATACTGCGCGGCTCCCGCTGCCGTGGCACGCCTGGAAGGCAGCGTCTCCCGCGCGGCAGGGGCTATCCGCATGACTAGCTAGCGCCGCTTCCACCGGTCCGCAAGCACCGCCACTTTGTCTTCCATCGTCGTTTGCTGGGGAGGCGTCACCGGCTTCTTCGCGGCCGCCGCGGCCGGCTTTGCGCCCTTCGCTCCAGGCGTTTTCATGGAAAGCGCAATCCGTTTCGTCTTGGCGTCCGCGCTCAGAACGTGTACCTTCACCAACTGCCCCACCTTGACCACGTCCGAGGGCTCCTTGATGTACCGGTCCGCCAGTTCGCTGATGTGCACGAGGCCATCCTGATGGACGCCGACGTCCACGAACGCCCCGAACTTCGTTACATTCGTCACCACGCCCTCGAGCGCCATGCCGGGTTGTAAGTCGCCGATCTCTCTCACGCTCTCCTGGAAAGCTGGGGCTACGAAGCGTTCGCGCGGGTCGCGCCCCGGCTTGCGCAATTCCTCCAGGATGTCATTGAGGGTGTAAACGCCCGCCGCCAGCCCGCTGCGATCAAGCTTCTCCAGCAAATCCGGCTGTTCGATCAACCGCTCTACCGGCACGTTCAGGCTTTGCGCAATCTGCTCCACCACCGCGTACGACTCCGGATGCACCGCCGTCACATCGAGCGGATGGTCGCCGTGACGGATCCTCAGGAATCCGGCGGCCTGCTCGAACGTCTTTGGCCCGATCCCCGGCACCGCCGTCAATTGAACTCGCGAACGGAAACGACCCTTCTCATTGCGGTACTCCACAATCTTCTGCGCGGTGCGCTCACTGATGCCCGCCACATAACGCAGCAGCGTCCACGACGCCGTATTCAGTTCTACGCCCACCCGGTTGACGCAACTCTCAATCACGCTTTCGAGCGATTTCTGCAACTGTCGCTGATCCACATCATGCTGATACTGCCCCACCCCGATCGATTTCGGGTCGAGCTTCACCAGTTCCGCCAGCGGATCCTGCAACCGTCGCGCGATCGAGATCGCGCCCCGCACTGTCAGATCGAGATCCGGAAACTCCTGCCGCGCCACTTCCGACGCCGAATAGATCGACGCGCCGGATTCGTTGACGGTGACGCTGAAGATCGTGTCAAGACTTCCCTTGCGCAGAAACTCGCGCACGAATGCATCCGTTTCGCGCGATGCCGTGCCGTTGCCGATCGCGATGGCGCGGACACCGTACCGCTCGATGAGACCTTTCAGCGTGCGCTCCGAACCTGCCATGTCGTTCTTCGGCTGGAATGGGTAGATTACGTCGTGACCGAGGAACTTTCCTGTATCGTCCACCACCGCGACCTTGCAGCCGGTACGAATCCCAGGGTCGATTCCAAGCACCGCGAGCTGCCCGGCGGGCGGCGAAAGAAGCAGATTCTGCAGATTCTCGCGGAACACCTGAATCGCGTCCGTATCGGCGCGCTGCTTTAGTGCGAGTCGGACTTCCGACGTGATCGAGCTCTGCAACAGCCGCTTCCACGAATCCTCAAGGGCCGTTTGTAGATGTGGCGTCCAATCGCCTGCTCGCTTGTGGACTTTGCGCTGAATCAGCGCCAGCGCGCGCGCCGCCTCCATCTCGATCAGGAAGTAAAGAACGTCTTCCGTCTCGCCGCGCCTTATGGCGAGCATCCGGTGAGAAGGAATCTGCTTTACCGGCTCGCGGTAATCGTAGTACATCTTGAACTTCTGCTGTTCATCGACGGCGCCGGTTGCCATCTTGCTCACGATCACGCCATCGTCGAACATCGCCTGGCGGAGTTCCTTGCGTATATCCGCCGAGTCGGCGATCGTCTCAGCCACTATGTGGCGCGCGCCTTCGAGCGCCTCATCGGCATTCACGACGCCCTTCTCCGCATCCACAAAAGTCGCCGCAAATGTCTCGAGCGGATTCGCGCCTGCTTCCTGAGCCCACAGATAATCGGCCAACGGCCCGAGCCCCTTCTCGCGAGCGATGGTCGCCTTAGTGTGCCGCTTCGGCTTGTACGGCAAGTAGAGGTCTTCCAGTTCGCTCTTGTCCAGCGTGCGCTCGATGCGCGTTTTCAATTCGTCCGTCAGTTTGCCTTGCTCCTGGATCGAAGCGAGAATCGTCTCCTTGCGCGCCGTCAGGTCGCGGAAATAGCCAAGCTGCTCTTCGATCGCGCGGATCTGGACTTCATCCAGATTGCCGGTTGCTTCCTTGCGGTAGCGTGCGATGAACGGCACAGTAGAGCCTTCGTCAAGCAGTTCGATCACGGCCACCAGGCTCTTCATGAGAACCTGGAGAGTTTTCGAGACGTGCAGCAAGAGTTCCGGGGCGAGGGATTTTAGTTCAGGCATGCTCGGGAAACCCGATTCTATCCGGTTTCCCGCCCACGATGGGACAAGGGCGCCTACGCGGAAGCGGATTGCGAGGTCGTCACGTCCCGATGCGTGGACCGGCGAACCACTTTTCGGGGGAATTCGCCGATCCGTCACGACGGGACAACGCGTCGTTCTAGCTAGGCAGCACCGCATCGATAGTTGAGCACAGACGACTCCACGACGCGCCGGCGCCGCGATCCCGGTGAGCGCTGGCGCATGAGCGGAGCTAAGTCCGCCTGCCGTTTACTACCGCAACCACGCCTCGCGCAGCCAGTCAGCTTCACAGTTGCCTACGCGCGATGGCTCCCACGACGCCATGCACCGCCGCGAGGTAATCCGCGGGCCCCAGCACGATCTGCATCCCCCGCACGCCCGCCGACACCGAGATCGCGTCGAACAGTTCCACCGTTTCATCGACGAATACGGGATACTCCCGCTTGCAGGCCAGCGCAGTCACGCCACCACGGATATATCCAGTCAGCGGCTGCACTTCCTTGAGCGGCACTAGTTCGATCTTCCGGTCGCCGGTGAGCCGTGCGAGCGCCTTTTCGTCCAGCTCCACGTCGGCCGGCACGGCCGCCAGGCAGATGCCGCTTCGGTCCCCGCGCGCCACGAGCGTCTTGAACACCTGCTCCAGAGGCAGTCCGATCTTGTGAGCCACAGTCTCGGCATCCAGGGCCTCCGGATCAACATCGTACTCGCGCAGCTCGTACTGAACGCCAAGTGTATCCAGCAGTCGCACCGCGTTGGTCTTCATGCTGTCTAGCGTAGCGCAGGACTGGGGTTTGCCCCCGTTGTTGGCGTAGAGCCCCCCGTTGTTGGCGTAGAGCCAGCCCTTCATGGTTTGTATGGTGGGCGCGACAGGACTCGAACCTGTGACCTCCTGCGTGTGAAGCAGGCGCTCTAACCAACTGAGCTACGCGCCCATCGCACCAAAGAAGAAACCGGTGCTGGCGGGCTGAATCTTCGAGTTTACCTGAAAACGAGCCTCGCCCGCCACCGTCACCGCTGGTGCAGTGAATCCGGGCGGCCGACAGAAGACTTGCACCGCGATCGCGCGTCTGTCCATGCGAGAACCAGCAGAGCGCAAACGGCTACAACATTGATCGCGATAATTCCCGCGTTCACCGATCGGAACTCGAACCTGACACGGTGCTCGCCGGCTGGCAGCCGGATCGCCTGAAACGCTCCGCCCCACCGCTCGATCTGCGCGGGATGTCCGTCGACAATCGCCCACCAGCCGGGAAAAAACTGCTCGACCAGGACGAAGCGGCCGCCTAGGTCAGATCGCACCACGAATTCCCGCCGCTCGGGATTCCAGACGATGAGCCTCACCTCGCCGCTGTGCGCGTCCTCCCAATGATACGGCGGCCTGGCGTGCAGATACTCGTAAACGTGGCAGTAGATGTTCCTGCGGCCGATCAGTCTGAAGTTCGGGCTGGCGGCCAGCGCCGAATCGTGTTCCGCGCCGTCCCTCACCAGCACGTAGCGCAGGCCCAGGGTTTGCAGCATGTCTTCGTTTTGCACGTCCGTATAGAACAGACGATTGGTTTGAAACGGAACCCAGTGTTGAATGGTCTGCTTGTACTGTGACGAAATAAACGGATCGGCGCCTTCCGGCGTTGCCAATCCCCAGATTCGGTACGAAGCCGGGTTCGGTCCGGCCAGGCTATCGGTAACTACCCGGTAGTGCCGGTTCTCCCGCATGGCACGGTAGGCGGCATCGTCTATCCCACCTATTCCATACCGCGGGTATTCACTATCTACGTCACCGTTTACGGCGTTGAACCAACGCCCCGAGCCGAACACCTTGTAATCGGTCGCAGTGAAGAACAGTAGTAGTGCGGTGGCCAAAAGCTTGCGCCGCCCGGTAGCCTGGCGGACACACCAAAAACAGACCGAAAAGAGCAGCAAGGCAATCGCCGTCTGTAATGCTGCGCGGGTGTGGGTTGAATAGTGCCCGCCGCGATGCCAAATGACCAGTTCACGAACCGACCATGCGGCCAGCGCCACGAAAGAGACAAGCAAGAACCACGCCGGCACAGGGAGATTCGCGCGACTCTCCAGGAAGTCATTCAAGTAAAAGCGGTTATTAGTGCCGCCATCGCAGCCACGGCCGCATAGAAGTTAAATGGCTGCATCGTGTAGTCTAATACGGGCACCGCTTCCACCGCACGGATCAGGAAGTGCGGTGGATTTGCCAGCAGGAGAGCAGCAGCCATCCCCAACATAGGCTGCTGGTAAGCATGGCCTTTGTGCCGCCAAATCGCCCATTCCAGGGCGAACAGGGCCGGAAGGCCAAGATATAAGTAGATGCAGCCAGGCTCGAAGTCAGTGGGATGGCCAGGGTTGAAATCAAACCAATTCGGCACGGTATAGGAGCGCAGCAGAGTGCCCAGGCCATACGCTCCCGGTCCATACTTCGGTTCCAGGACCATGAGCGATCTGGCGGCCGTCGAGGGCAACAGTTGCACGAGGAACAAGGGCACTGATGCTGCGAGCGCAAGGCAGACACCCAAGGCTGCTCGCACGGGAAGACGGCTGCCAAGGGCGTAGAAGACGAAGATAGCGCAGTTGACAATCCAAGCCGCCGGGTAGCCGGCCAGGAATGACAAGGCCGATGCAGCGGCCACCTTCCATAGAGGCTGCCACTCCCTCCGGTCCACCGCCTCATCGACGCCCCACAATCCCAGCGGCAGCCACGTCATCGCCCCGATAACGCCCGTGTGCAAAACCTCATACGCCATGTAGCCGGTCCAGGCGAAGACGGCCGCGGCGAGAAGGCTCGCCAGCTTTCCGGCTCTGCCCCGTAGCCACATGTAGCACAGCAGGAATGCCAACCATAGGTGGAGGAATGTGAATACTTCAAATCCTTTGAACGGAATTCGCGGCAGCATCCAGACCGTGGCGTACATGGCCCACGTTGGTGGATAGAGAAGCGCTGCCTGCACATTGCCTAAGAACGGGATGCCACAATAAATCGACGGGTCCCATTGCGGAATCCGCCCCTCCTTGAGTGACTCAAAGGCATATCTCTGGAGCGGATAGTGATAACCGGCAACATCAGACCAGAGATGCACGCGCTTGAAAGGAGGTAAGTACTCGCAGAAGAAGGCGTAAGTTGCGATCAACGCCAACAGAGCGACCAGCAGCCGTTCTCTGCGCATTATTGAGTCCCGCATATTGGAGTCATTCGAGACACAGCAGACGCCAGTATTGCTTGCCACTTCCGACTGGTTAAGTCTCGCTCCCAGGGGCGGAGCGCCTGAAAGCGCCGCTTCCAAAGCATCGGGATCGCGTCGAACTCCGGCTGCATCACTTACCAGATTATACGCAGTAGTGCGGGAAAAGTGTCGCGGGGGACTTAGTAGGTTCGTTTGACCAGGCGGCAGCGTAGCACGGCTGTGGTGAACTCGCGGGTGAAGCGGTTGTGAAAGGGGCGAAGCTTCCTGATGGGTATCAGTTCGACGCTGGCCAACTGGAAGGAACTGGCCGAAATCAACCGCTCGAATCTGGCTATGCTCATTTGATTCAGGCCCCCGGCGACCTCCCGGAATCGCGTGGCGCCGTCCGTCTTAAAGGTGGAGCGCCAGTGGATGAGGGCCTTTTCGGAAAACAACAGATGGGCCCAAGGAAAAACCGAGAACAGATGACCGCCCAATGGGTGATACCAGGGTGGCCCAAAGCTGACCAGCACCTCGCCGTCCGGGCGCAGGAGCGTGCTCATAATACGCAAGACTTCAGCGGGATCTTCAAAATGCTCAAACGCGTCCACGGAAACGACAATGTCGGCAAGCTCGTCCGTGGAAGATGCGAAGACGCACGTGTTTTGGACGCCCGCATGGAGTGCTCTCTGCCGTGCCGTTTGGAGAACGTCCTCCCGGATGTCAATGCCGATCACGCGCCTGGCGCCCCCCACGCTCATCTCGACGGCATCGGCCCCTTCGCCACACCCAAAGTCGACAATCGACTTCCCCGCAATCCTCGAGAAGAATTCATGCCCCATGAGCGACGCAAGTCGCGAGCTGCCTCCATGATCGCAGCCGCCGCGATAGTCCGGGGAATCGTGAGCGATCCACTTCAGAATCCGAAATTGGATGTTGTCGAGCATATCGTCAAATCGCCTCCTCGTTCGCCCCCGTGTCGGACTGCAAGGGGTAAATGCTAAGCCTTCTGTCCCTGGCAAAAGCCTTTGGGGGGAAGCGTGCGAACTGAATCCGCCAGGGCAACCTAATGATTAGGTTATCGGTTATTAGGTTACCGGGCGGGCGGCGTCGAGGTCACGGCGCTACTCCCGCGCGGAGAACATCGGGCGGATTCGATTCGGCACTTGCAAGCAGATCGCCGCCGGACGTTGCATGGGCTAACCTCTGCTTATGCGAACGTTGCATTAAGGCCGCTCACCATGAAATGATAGCACTCAGGTCCAATGGCCCGCTAAATCAACCATGTTGAGGCTTCTAAAGGACAGCGCTCTCGAGATCGCCAGAGGTCTTGGTGTATTCGAAATGGTCGCGAGCAGCCGCTGGCGGCAGCAACGCCTGATCATCCTCTGCTACCACGGTTTCTCTTTAAGAGACGAGCACGAGTGGTGAATGCACGTTTTCGTCCAGGCCGCCTTTTTCCGGAAGCGTCTGGAGATCCTGGCTCGGAGGCGATACCGGGTCTTGCCGCTCGACGACGCAGTGAGGATGCTCCGCGAGGGCAGTCTCCCCTCCAGGTCGGTCGCGATCACCTTTGACGACGGCTTTCATGACTTCCATGAGATTGGATTCCCGCTGCTGCGCGAGTTCGGCTTTCCGGCCACCGTCTATCAGAGCACTTACTACTCCGACCATCGATTTCCAGTCTTCAACGTGGTATTCAGTTATCTGCTTTGGCGCGGCAGGGGCCGCAGGCTCGACGGCGCAGCTTATGCAGTTCCCGGTGTATTCGACCTGGCGAGTGAAGAAGAGCGCAGGCGCGCGGTGGATGTTTTTCGCGCGTTCGTGCGCCGCGAGCGGTACACGCCCGCGCAGAGGAACGAGCTCGCCTGCCGAATAGCCGGCGAACTGGACGTGGACTACGCCGAGATTCTGCGGTTGCGCATGCTGCAACTGATGACGCCCAGCGAGCTCGCCGAGATCGCAGCGGGAGGGATCGACGTGCAACTGCATACGCACCGTCACCGTATGCCGCTCGACGAGAAGTTATTCGTCCGCGAAATCCGCGACAACCGCGAGTGGATCGTGGCGAAGATCGGAACTCAGCCGAATCACTTTTGCTATCCGGGCGGGCAGTATCGCCCCGAGTTCTTGCCCTGGCTGCGGGCCGAACACGTGGTATCCGCAACCACCTGCGACCGGGGCATTGCGGACCGCGACTGTGAGCCACTTCTTCTGCCCAGGTTGCCGGATCTTATGAGCATGACTGACATCGAGTTCGAATCCTGGCTGGCCGGTATCTCCGCTTTCCTGCCGCACAGCCCGAGATAAGCGGCGGACGCCGCCGCACCGGCAGCGCATCTCGGCCCCGATCACAACACCACTACGGGATGGTAGAGATTCGGTAACACGGCTTCGCCAACGGCAACCAGCTCCTGGCTACGCGTCACCGCTTTGACATAGCGCGAAGCTGGCTGCGAGCGGAAGGGCGAAGCGGGAAAATTGCGGCCGTTGCGGATCTGACTGGCGGTCAGATCGTCGACAAAAACGGCAGCCATGCCGGGGAGCATTTGCGCGGCGGGAATCAGCGCATCGATCAGGCGGTCATCGGACGCGAGTGATTCCAGTTGCGGGATGGTGCGCGCCTGTGCGATCTCGAACTCGCCGCTCGCCAGGCGGCGCAGATCTTCCAGGTGCGCGCCACAACCGAGCAGTTGCCCCAAATCGTGAGCGATCGAGCGCAGATAGGTGCCGCCGGAACAGTGCGCCCGCACGCGTGCCAGCGGGCCCGTAAAATCGAGAAGGGTAAGCTCGTAGATCTCTACCGGCACCGGCGCCAGCTCCACGGCGACGGATTCGCGCGCCAGTTGGTAAGCGCGGCGCCCCTCCACCTTCTTTGCGGAAACCGGCGGCGGAGTCTGCATGAATTCGCCGCGGAAGCGTTCGAGCGCCTGTTCGAGAGCGGCCGGATCGATCCGCGGCTCGGTCTTCTCGCTGGTTCGCTCGCCGGCGCGATCATAGGTGACGGTAGACCAGCCGAAGCGGATGACACCTTCGTAGATCTTGTCGCTGCGCGTATAAAACTGCGCCAACCGCGTGGCACGGCCGAGCACCAACGGCAGCACGCCGGTGGCGATGGGGTCGAGCGTGCCCAGGTGCCCGATCTTCTTCATGCCGACGATCCGGCGCGCCTTGCCCACCACATCGTGCGAGGTCCAGCCTTCCGGTTTGTCGATAACGATGGCTCCGTCCAAGCTTGTCCTTTCGCTGTGTCGGTTGGCAGTCGGAAGCGCCTGCCCCACTCACTGAGGCGTCGCTACGTAACAACTATAGTAACCGCTCCCTGTCGGGCCGCAATCTGGCCCGCTCTGAACGCTATCGGAGCCGCGACCGAAGGAAGCGGTCGGTCCGCGATTTAACTTCTGATTTCCCTTCAGGCCCTAGATGTCAGCGCTTGCGCGCCATACACACGTGCCCGAGCGTGAAGTTGCGGTCGCGGTCGAGGCCGTCCAGAAACGGCAGGATGAGCGCGGGCGGAACTACCAGCATCGCCGCCGGGATGAAGCCGAGCCAGCGAATGCCGCCTGTAAAGAATTGTAAGCCGTTGAGCAGCCGCCGCGCGAGCAGCCGGAAGTAACCGCCGTGAGCGCGCATCTCGACCACTTCGAAACCGGACTGCTCCAGCAGCCACCGCAGTCCATAGCGCGTGTAGCGGAAGTAGTCGTGCGGTATCTGATGCGTCTCCCAATCCTGCGGCGCCGCCACCAGCAGAGGCGCGCCCGGCGCCAGGACGCGCCCGATTTCGGCCAGCGCGCGCGCCGGTTCCCCCAGGTGCTCCAGGGTAACGATGTTCAGCGCGGCGTCGAACGTGCCATCGCGAAAAGGCAGCGCCGCCAGGTCGGCAATCGCGTCGAGGCGGCTGTAATCCCAGTTGGCGTCTCCCACCGCCAGGTCCACGCCACAATACCGCTGCCGCGCGAAGTGATGCTTGTAACGGTTCTCGCCCGCGCCGGCATCGAGCACGCGCACTTCAGGCGGCAGGCTGCGCGCCAGAGCGGCCACGGCGTCTTCGATTTCGGCTTCGACGATCAGCACGTGCCGCCGCAGGGGGCGCGGCAAGCGGTACGCGATGTCCTGGTATCTCATGACTTGCGAGCCTCGACCATGATCGTCGCGCCGGCGCCGAACGCGGCTTCGAACAGCGCGAACGGAACGGCGGCCACCACCAGCGCGAAGTAAGCCAGGTCCCTGACGATGCGCGCTGCGGAGCCTTCCTGCACGCGGCGGGTGCGGCGTCCCATCGGGTCCAGGCCGGGCGCGAGGCTGCTGGCCAGGCTCGCCGGGTTGTCGCGCCAGGAAAAGTACTTGCGGCGCAGAACGGTGAAGCCGCAGGATTCGAGCAGGCGTTCCAGGTCAGTCGCGCGGAAATCGTAGAGATGGCGCGGCGCGTCGAGTCCGCTCCAGGCGCGCCCGAGCAGGCGGAACTGCCAGCAGCCGGCGTTGGGCGTCTGCGCAATCAACCGCCCCCCCGGCGCCAGCAGGTGATGCGCGGCGGCGACGTAGGCGCGCGGGTCGTGGACGTGTTCGAGCAAGTGAAACATGGTGATGGCGGCAAAGCCACCGGCGCGCAGCGGCGCGTGCTCCAGCACGCCGCAAACGGCGGGCACGCGTTGGCGGCTCCAGGCGATGGCGGCGGCGGCGGCGGAATTGTCGAGGCCCACCACGCGAAATCCGCGCTCCCGCATCATTCCCAGCAACAGCCCGCCGCCGCAACCGACGTCGAGCAAAGGGCCACGCGCGCCGCAGTCGCGCAGGGCGCGCTCCACGAAGCGCGCGTGATCGCGCAACACCAGGCGGCGATAAGCCTCTTCCAGGCTGCCGGCGGCTGTGCGATCGGGAGCGAACCAATAGTTCTCGGGATGATATTGGCGCGATTCGGCCGGCTCCGGCTGCGGGTCCAAACGCATTAGGCCGCACTGGCCGCAGCGGAGGATGGTGAAGCTGCGCGCGGTGGTTCGATGAAGACGATCTGTGACGGGAAACAACGCGGCGGCGCTTTGCGAGCCGCACAGCAAGCACGCGCTCATGCCACATCCTTCAGCCGTAGCCGGTTGTTCCAGATCAGGCGCCGTACCTGGCCGGGGGTGAGTCGGCGCATGCGGCGGATGCCGGCGCGCTTGCGAAGCATGCGGGGCGCCAGGCGCATAGCTTGTAGTTGGCCGGCCACCAGGCCCCGTGCGATGCGCCATTTGCCGGCGAGGCCGGGGAAGTAGGCGGTGTCGCCCTCGCCGCGGCACGCCGCCAACGCTCCGGCTGCGAGACGCGCCGTGAAGAATAGCGGATTCAGCAGCAGCAGGCTCCAGGGGAAAAGCTTGATGGCCAGCAGCAACCGGTTTCTTTCGATCAATTCGAGACGCCGCACCGAACCCTTGCCTAACGTGGAACCGCGGTGATGGCGCGCCACGGCCTGCGGCGTATAGACGCATCTCCAGCCGGCGATGCGCGCGCGCAGGCCGAGCTCGGCATCGTCGCCATAAGCGAAGAAGTCCTCGTCGAAGCCGCCAATCTCGTCCAGCATGGATTTGCGATACATCGCCGCGCAGCCGTCCGGCCACAGCACTTCCTCTTCGCGCTCGTACTGGCCCCGGTCTGCGGCGCCGCTGCCGCGTCCTCGATTCTGGCCGTCGGGGAAAATCAGGTGGCCGGCTTTGTCTATTCGGCTGGGATCTTCCCAAACCAGCACCTTGCTGGCGGCCATGCCAATATCCAGCGCGCCGGAGCAAGCCCGGTGGAGCGCGGCCAGCCATCCTTCAGCGGCTTCGGCATCATTGTTGAGCAAAGCCACGAAATCGCCTTGAGCGGCTGCGATGCCCTGATTGTTGGCGGCGCAGAAGCCCCGGTTTTCGCGGTTGCGGATCACCCGCACGCCGTACTCCGTCTCCGCCATCTCGGCCGAGCCATCCGCCGATCCGTTATCGACCACGATGATCTCGAATGCGACTTCACCTTGCCGCTGGAGCGAGTCCAGACAGGCGCGCAACAACTCCTTACGATTCCAGTTCACCACCACGACGGAGATCAACCGACTATGCTAGCCGATTCGACAGCCGCCCGACACAAGCGCACGCCTCCGTGTCCCCCAAAGCCCACCTCCCCGTGAGAGCCGCTACACTCGGCTCAGGAGTGTTTATGGCGGATCAAGATCAAGAACAGGGCCAGGTGCGCCCACGCACCGCGGTGCTAACCAGGGGCTTCGACCCCAGCCTTTCCCTGGGATCGGCGCGGCCCGCGGTGTTTCGCAGTTCCACCTACGTTTTCGCAAGCCCGGAGGCCGCCGAACGCGCCTTCGCCATCACCACCGGGAAGATCAAGCCGGCCGACGGCGAACGCGCCGACCTCATCTACTCCCGTTTCTCCCATCCCAATGCCGAGATACTGGAGGACCAGATCGTCCCGCTCGAAGCCGGCGCCCGCCACGCGGCGGTTTTCAACTCCGGCATGGCGGCCATCATGACCGCATTCTTCGCCTACGCCCGGCCCGACGCCACCATCGTCTACACCACACCCCTCTATGGCGGCACCACCGGCCTCATCCACACCTTCCTCGAACCCTTCGGCGTGCGCGGCATTCCCGTGCGCGCCGGCGATACCGAGGGTATCGACGCCGCCATCCGCGCCGCACGCAACTGCTGCATCGTGTACCTGGAGACGCCGGCCAATCCCACCATGACCATGACCGATCTGGAACGCGCCTCCGCCGCCGCAGCCGCCCATCCCGACCACCCCATCGTGATGGTGGACAACACTTTCCTCGGCCCCACCTTCCAGCACCCCATGCTGTGGGGCGCCGATATCGTGCTCTATTCCGCCACCAAATATCTTTCCGGCTTCAGCGACATGGTGGCCGGCGTGGCCCTCACCAAGAGCGTGGAGATGATCCAGAAGCTCCGCAGCCGGCGCAGCATGTTCGGCAACATCCTGCAGCCCGACGAGTGTTGGATGCTGGATGGCCGGCTGCCCACCGTGGCCCTCCGCATGAACCGCCAGAGCAAAAACGCGCAACGCCTGGCCGAGGCTCTGCACGGCAATCCCAAGCTCACCCGCGTCATGTATCCGACGCTGTTCACCGACGCTGAGCAGAAGCGCATTTACGCCAAACAGTGCGACTATCCCGGCGGCATTTTTTCGCTGGAGTTCGCCGGCGGCAAGCCCGCAGCCTTCGAATTCCTGCGCCACTTGCACATCGCCCGCAGCGCCGTGTCGTTGGGCGGCGTCGAGACGCTCACCTGCCATCCCAAATCCACTACGCATTCCGGGATGAGCCAGCAGGAGCTCGCCGAATCCGGCGTCACCGACGGCCTGGTGCGCATCTCCGCCGGTATCGAAGACTGGCGCGACCTGCTCGTCGATTTCGAGCAAGCGCTGGCCGCAGTGGCGTGAGGTAGGACGGACGATCGGTTTTTGTCGTCTGTCAAGTTTTTGTGTGATTGAGGCGTTGACAGACCACGAAAGGCGATGGTCTGTCCTACTTCGCTACAATTGGATTTACTCTCTCACTCCTTAGGAATCTCCGTGACAGGTCACGAAACCAGACAGCGTTTTCTCGACTTCTTTGCCGCGCGCGGCCACCGCGTGGTCCGCAGCTCCTCGCTGGTGCCCGCCAACGATCCGACTCTGCTGTTCGCCAACGCCGGCATGAATCAGTTCAAGGACACCTTCCTCGGACTCGAGAAGCGCCCTTACTCGCGCGCCACCAGCACGCAAAAATGCGTGCGCGCCGGCGGCAAGCACAACGATCTCGAAAACGTCGGCTACACACGCCGCCATCACACGTTCTTCGAGATGCTCGGCAATTTCTCTTTCGGCGACTATTTCAAGGCTGAGGCCATCGAATTCGCCTGGGACCTGGTGACCAAGGAATTCGCCCTGCCCAAGGACAAGCTGTACGTCACCGTCTTTCGCGAGGACGACGAAGCCGAAGAACTCTGGCAGAAGGTCGCGGGCGTATCCAAAGACCGCATTTTCCGGCTCGACGAGAAGGACAATTTCTGGCAGATGGGCGAAACCGGCCCCTGTGGGCCCTGCTCGGAAATCTACTACGACTTCGGACCCGCGGCCGCGGACCCGGGCAAGGAGGATGTCGCCTTTCCCGGCGATGCCGGCGACCGCTTCGTCGAAATCTGGAACCTCGTCTTCATGCAGTATGATCGCGATTCGAGCGGCACACTCACTCCGCTGCCGCGCCCTTCGGTCGACACTGGCATGGGACTGGAGCGCACTTGCGCCGTCCTGCAGGGCAAGATCTCGAATTACGAAACGGATCTGATCCGGCCGATCATCGACCGCGCCGCTGAGCTGTTCCATCTTGACTACGGCGCAATTCCACGCACCGATACCGCCCTGCGCATCGCCGCCGACCACGCCCGCGCCACCGCTTTTCTGATTCACGATGGTGTGCTGCCCTCCAACGAGGGCCGCGGCTACGTGCTGCGCAAGATCATGCGCCGCGCCATGCGCAACGCCCGCATGATCGGCCAGCAGGAGCCGTTTCTCTATCAGCTCACCGGTTTCGTGGCCGAGCTGATGCAACCCGCGTTTCCCGAAATGATGGAAAGCATCGCGCGCGTCGCCCGCGTCGTCAAGGACGAAGAGCACCGCTATGCCACCACCTTCCTGGTGGCGGAGAAGGTGTTCAACGACGCCATCAAGTCCGTTTCCGGCAGGATACCCGGCGCCGTCTCGTTCAAACTCTACGACACTTACGGCCTGGCCCTCGATGAGCAGGAGGATATGGCGCGCGAGCACTCGCTCTCCATCGATCGCGCCGGCTTCGACCAGGAGATGGAGCAGCAGCGCGAACGCGCCCGCGCAAGCTGGAAAGGCGCGGATAAGAGCGTCGTCGCTCCAGCCTACCAGAAACTAATCGAACAGGGCCGCACCAAGTTTCTTGGATACGCGGAGATCGAAGCTGAGGCGCGCGTGATCGGCCTTGTGGTCGATGGCCAGCCGTTCGATCGAGTGCCAACCGGGGTCCGCGCGGAGCTGGTGCTGGATCGGACGCCGTTCTACGCCGAGGCTGGCGGCCAAGTGGGAGACCGCGGCGAGCTGTACGCGGATCTAGCCAACAAGGTGGCCGACGTCGAGGCTGCCTTCTACCCGGTCCCCGGCCTGATCGTCCATCGCATCACAACACATGCGCCGATTTCGGTGGGTGACACACTTTTTGCCCGCGTGGCCGCGCCGCTGCGCGATGCCACGCGCCGCAATCATACGGCGACCCATCTGCTCCATGCTTCGCTCCGCCAGGTGCTGGGCGCTCACGTCAAACAGGCCGGCAGCGTGGTGGACCCGGGCCGTCTCCGTTTCGACTTCAACCATTACGCCGCCATGGACGCCTCCGAAATCGAAGAGGTCGAGCGGCTCACCAACCAGCAGATTCTCCGCAACACCGAGGTCTCGACCACCGTCATGCCGCTCGATCAGGCCATCGCCACCGGCGCCATGGCGCTGTTCGGCGAAAAATACGGCGAACAGGTCCGCGTCGTCAGCGTGCCCGGTTTCAGCCAGGAACTCTGCGGCGGCACGCACGTCCGGCGCACCGGCGATATCGGCCTCTGCAAGATCGTCTATGAGGGCAGCATATCCTCCGGTGTGCGCCGCATTGAAGCCATCACCGGCGAAGGCGCGCTGCGCCAATTCCAGGAATCCACCGGTGCCTTGCGCCGCGTCGCCGAAATCGTTCACGCCTCCGAACCCGAGCTTGCCGATCACGTCGCCAAGTTGCTCGCCAATGAGCGCGCGCTCGAACATCAGCTCAAGCAGTTGAAGGAAAAACTGGCGCAATCCGCCGCCGGCGCGCTGGAAACGCAAGCCCGCACGCTGAATGGGTCCAAGGTGCTCGCTGCGCGCCTGGACGGAATGGACCGCCAGCAGATGCGCTCGCTGGCCGATTCGCTGCGCAACAAGTGGAAATCCGCCGTGGTCGTGCTGGCTTCGGGCGAAGAAGGCAACGTCTCCATCGTGGCCGCGGTCACCAAAGACCTCACCGCCAAAGTGCAGGCTGGCAAACTGGTAGGTGCGGTCGCCCAAGCGCTCGGCGGCAAGGGCGGCGGCAGGCCGGACATGGCCGAAGGCGGCGGCAAGGATGCGGGGGCGGTCGACGCCGCGCTCGAAAACGTCTATCGCGATCTGGAAAGCAAACTAAGTTAGCCTCCGTGGCGCACGCACTCGTGCGTGCAGCGTCGAGACTCCTCTCGACGCGTCTTCTCCTCCGTGGCGCCCTGCGTCGGCACGAGTGCCGACGCGGCACGCATGAGTGCGTGCGCCACGGCGCTGTAAACTTGTTTCATGCCATCCACTCCGACGACCGAATCCTTCGACGCGCTCATCGTCGGCGCCGGGCCGACCGGGCTCGCTTGCGGTATCGAACTGGAGCGCCGCGGCGTGAAGACCGTGCTCGTCGAAAAGGGCTGCGTGGTCAACTCGATTTACCACTACCCCACCAACATGGTCTTCTTCACTACTCCGGAGCTGCTCGAAATCGGCAACATTCCGATGACCAGCCTCAACGAAAAACCCAACCGCCATGAAGCACTCAAGTACTACCGGCGCGTGGCGGAGTATTTCAAACTGGACATCCGCCAGTATGAGCGCGTGGATCGCATCGCCGGCGCCGACAATGCCTTCGAAGTTCACTCCACCGATCGTCTCGGCTCGCGCCGCCTCTACCTGGCGCGCAAAATCGTGCTGGCGACAGGGTACTATGACGTACCAAATAGGCTCGGCGTGCCCGGTGAGGATCTCGAAAAGGTCCTGCACTATTACAAGGAGCCGCACCCTTATTACAACCACGATGTGGCCGTGATCGGAGGCCAGAATTCTGCCGCCATCGCGGCGCTGGAGTTGAACTGGACCGGCGCCCGCGTCACGTTGATTCACCGCGAGGCCGCTATATCGAGCCACGTGAAGTACTGGATCAGGCCAAACCTGGAGAACCGGATCAAGAGCGGCGAGATCCGCGCGCTCTTCCACTCAAGCGTGGTGGAGATCCTGCCCGAGTCGATTCGCGTCGCGACCCCGGATGGGGAAAAAACATTAACGAACGATTTTGTTTTTGCCATGATCGGCTATCGCCCCGATCTGAATTTCCTCTCCGCAACTGGAATTACGTTGGATTCCGCTACCGAGAAGCCGCGCACCGATCCCGCCACGCTCGAAAGCGAGCGCCCCGGTATTTACCTGGCGGGTGTAATCGTCGCCGGCATGCACACCAACGAGATCTTCATTGAAAATGGACGGTTTCACGGCCGCCAGATCGCCGAATCCATCGCTTCCCGCCTGTAACATGGGCTGCCATCCGCCCTGCACCAGCAGTACTGGAGCTAGCCATTTAGTATCTTTAATCGCCAATCTGCAACGTTCTCCCAGGCTGCTGTGTCTAATCAAATGACAGGAGGGCTCGACAATGCTTCACTCTTTGGTTAACACGCTGTTTGGATGCGCTCACTCGCGCACAACTTTCCCCATGACGCCCGGCTCGAGAAACGGCGCCATCACGGCGAAAAATGCCACACACCTGGGTACTTACGTGGTTTGTCTCGATTGCGGCAAGGAGTTCGCGTACGATTGGAGAACCATGCGGGTGGGGAATCCGATCGCTCGGCAAGTCTCGGCGCCGCCGGTTGTCGCCCTGGCGCCGGCCGTTCAACAGGAAGCCCAGCCCGTGTATCGCCAGCTAGCCAGCTAGCTAGCGCCGCAGGTCCCCGGCCTGCGTCCGGAGTTTCGACATGGATCGTGGTACAGACGCCCGGGTTTCGGGTCCGAAGCGGACTTCCGTCTGCCAACCGCGAGCTACCCCCTGCGCGCTTCTCCGTCCGAGACGCCAGCCGTGATGCTTCCCAGCACTACCGCACGCCGCGCCCCGGTTGCCGAGGGCAGATTGCCGGGCTTGCCCCGCCAGGTCTCGTGCGCGAGGATGGCGAACGCCACGGCTTCTTTGGCGTCGATGCCGACCCCATAGTCCTCCGAAGTCGACATCGCCGCTTCCGGCAGGAAGCCCGCCAGTTGCGCCATGATGCGCGGATTGTGCGCACCACCGCCGGAGACGATCAGATCGCCGCTCGCCGCGCCGCTTCTTCGTACACCGATAGCGATGGTGGCCGCGGTCAGCGTGGTCGCGGTCGCAATTAAATCTCGCATCGGCAGCTTCGATCGCTTCATCCGCTCCACGAATTCCGCGCCGTACTGCTCGCGCCCCGTACTCTTTGGCGGATCGCGGCGATAATAGGCGTCGCTCAATAGATCATCGAGCAACCCCCGATGGATGCGGCCGGATTTGGCCAGCCTGCCGCCGCGGTCGAAGGTTTGCTTGCCCCGCGTATACTCCCGCACCAGCGCGTCGATCGCCATGTTGCCGGGCCCCGTATCGAAAGCCACCACATCGCGCGGTTGTGCGGCCGCCGGTATCACCGTGATATTGGCAATGCCGCCGATGTTGAGCGCCGTCCGCGTCCGTTTCGGATGCCGGAAAAGCAGGTAATCGGCGTAGGGAACCAGCGGCGCGCCTTCGCCTCCGGCCGCGATGTCGCGCGCACGGAAGTTCGCAACAACCGGCACGCCGGTGCGCTCCGCAATCACCGCCGGCTCGCCGATCTGCAACGTGTTGTGCCGGCCATCGTGAAAAATCGTCTGCCCGTGGCAGCCGATCAGTTCCACTCGCCCGAAGCGCCGCATGGCGCGGTTCGCCGCGCGCGCATACAATTCGCCGAGTTCAAAATGAAGGCGGGAGATCGCGCCAGTGTGCGTGACCGCGTTCGATACCGCCAGCAGCTCTTTGCGCACCGCCGCGGGATATGCCGTTGATTGGAACCCGATCACGCGCACGCGCTCGTTCATGTCCACAATCGCTACGTCGACCCCGTCCAGCGACGTCCCGCTCATGATGCCCGCAATTCGCATTGTTCCACCGGTAGGATAGACCATCGCCTCACGTGGTCTGTCATCGCTCGCACAAGTCGCACATTTTGACAGACGACAAAAGCCGATCGTCCGTCCTACCTCAGTTCTTTCTGCAATTCCGCTAGCAATTCCAGCGCTTCGATCGGCCGCAGCCGGTCCAAATCAAGCCCGCGGACGCGCTCCGCGATACCGTATCCCACCGGCTCGAAGAGCCGAATCTGCACCGGCCCCGTCTCTTCCGCCTTCACCAGTTCCTCACTTACGGCGTGTTCGGTGCGCTCGTGCAGCTTCAGCACCTCGCGCGCGCGCTCGATCACGGCGAGCGGCAGGCCCGCCAGTCGCGCCACTTCAATTCCGTAGCTGCGGTCGGCCTTACCCGGCTCCACCTTACGCAGGAAAATGATGCGATCGCCCGCTTCCTTCACCGTCACGCGCAGGTTGCTCACGCCCTCCAGTTGCTCGGCCAGCTCGGTCAGCTCGTGATAGTGCGTCGCAAACAGCGTCTTGGCGCGCGTCCGCGCGTGGATGTGCTCCACCACCGCCCACGCCAGCGCCAGGCCGTCGTAAGTCGCCGTTCCGCGCCCGATCTCGTCCAGCACGATGAAGCTTCGCGCCGTCGCTGTGTTCAGGATGACCGCCGTCTCCGTCATCTCCACCATGAACGTCGAACGGCCCCGCGCCAGGTTGTCCGACGCGCCGATGCGGGTGAAGATGCGGTCGATCAGCGGCAGCTCCGCTTCTTCCGCCGGCACATAACTGCCCATCTGCGCCAGAATCGCGATCAGCGCCGCCTGCCGCAGGTAGGTCGATTTACCGCCCATGTTGGGGCCGGTGATGATGGCGATCAGGTTCGAGCCGCTGTTCAAATACAGATCGTTGGGAATGAAGCGGCCCGCTTCTTCGCCGCTCAGCCGTTCAATCACCGGATGCCGCCCGGCGAGGATGCGCATTTCGCCCGAATCCGAAAACGTGGGGCGATGATAACGGTTTTCCGCCGCCACTTGCGCCAGCGCCGCCGTTACGTCCAGCTCCGCGACCGCCGCGGCGGTCGCCCGTATGCGCTGCGCCTCCGCGCCCGCGCGCCGCCGCACGTCGGCGAATAGATCCTTCTCCAGGCTGAGGATCTTCTCCTCCGCGTCCAGCACCTTGTGTTCGTATTCCTTCAGCTCCGGCGTGGTGAACCGCTCGGCGTTGGCCAGCGTCTGCTTGCGCTCGTAATCCGCTGGCGCCAGGTGCTGGTTGGCGCGCGTGATTTCGATGTAGTAGCCGAACACGTTGTTGAACCGCACCTTGAGCGATCCGATGCCGGTGCGCTGCCGCTCGCGGGTCTCGATCTGCGCGATGTACCGCTGGCCATTCTGCTTGAGGTCGCGCAACTCGTCGAGCTCGGCGTGGAAACCGGCGCGGATGGTCCCGCCATCGGCCACGTTGAGCGGGGGCTCGTCGGCGATCGCCTCCAGCACCATCTTGGCCACGTCCGCGAGCTCGTCCGCCTGCTCGTGAATCGCGCGCAGGCGCGTGCTCTGCCGCGCCGCGATCAGCCGCCGCAGCGCGGGAATCTTCTCCATCGAGCGGCCCAGCGCCAGCAGTTCCCGCGGCCCAGCCGTCCCCAGCGTCACTTTGGCGAGCAGCCGTTCCATGTCGAGAATGCCGGCCAGTTGCTCGCGCAGCTCCGCGCGCGCGATGGTCTGCTCCAGCAGCTCGCCCACCGCGCCCAACCTTTCTTCGATCTCGCGCTGCTCCATCGACGGCCGCAGCAGCCGCTGCCGCAACAGCCGCCCGCCCATCCCGGTCCGCGTCTGGTCGAGCACCGCCAGCACGGTGATCTGCGACGCACCGCCAACAGCGTCGGCATCCGCCGCGAATACCGGCTCGGTCAACTCCAGGTTACGCACCGTCACCGCGTCCAGCACCATCGAATCGGCGCGGTTGTACCAGGCCGGGCGGTCCAGATGATCGAGCGCCGCCCGCTGTGTTTCGCGCAGGTAATGCAGAATGGCGCCCGCCGCTCCCACCGCCGCCGGCTTACCTGCCAGTCCGCAGCCATCGAGCGTGAGCAGCTTGAAGTGGTCCCGCAGCGTGCGGCCGGCGTAATCCGCAGTGAAAACCCAGTCTTCGACTTCGGTTCGAACGAATCGCGGCGCCCGATCGCCGGCCGCCGGCGCCAGGTCGCCGGGAACCAGGACCTCTTTCGCAGCCAGTTGCTCCAGCGCGCCCGGCACCTCGTCCGCGTCCATCTCGGTCACCCGGAACTCGCCGGTCGAGATGTCCACGTGCGCCACTCCCGCCCGCGCCCCGGCCGGCGTCACCGCCGCCAGGTAGTTGTTTTCGTGCGGCCGCAACAGGCTCGCATCCATCGCCGTTCCCGGCGTCACCACTCGCGTCAGCTCGCGCTTCACCAGCTTCTTGGCCAGCTTCGGATCTTCCATCTGGTCGCAGATGGCCACCCGGTGCCCTTTTTGGATCAGCCGCGCGATGTAGCCTTCCGCCGCGTGGTACGGCACGCCGCACATCGGAATCGCCGCGCCTTTTTCCTTGTTGCGCGAAGTGAGCGTGATTTCCAGGTCGCGCGCGGCGATCACGGCGTCCTCGAAGAACAGCTCATAGAAATCGCCCAGCCGGAACATCAGCAGCGCGTGCGGCACCTGCTGCTTGATGCCGTTGTACTGCCGCATCAGCGGCGTCGAGGCGTCAGCCATCGCACCTTTCGGAGTAACGTGGCGCACGCACTCGTGCGTGCCGCGTCGGCACTCGTGCCGACGCTTGGCGTGCCACCCGTGAGCGTGTGTCGAGAAGAGTCTCGACACGGCACGCACGAGTGCGTGCGCCACGTCGGCGACCAGGGCTTGGGAGGGCCAATACTCCCATCGCCCTCACGCGTAGATTCCCCTCAGCTTGATCGCGGCCGCCACCCGGTCGAGCGCCAGCATGTATGCCGCGGTCCGGTTGTTCACCTGGTGCTTTTCCGCGTACTCCACTACCGCGTCGAAGCTGTCCACCATGATCTCTTCCAGGCGCGTGTTCACCAGTTGCTCGTTCCAGAAAAAACCCTGCCGGTCCTGCACCCATTCGAAATAGGAGACCGTCACCCCGCCGGCATTGGCCAGGATGTCGGGGATCACGAAAACCTTCTTGTCGAAAAGCACCTCATCCGCCAGAGGCGTGGTCGGGCCGTTGGCGCCTTCGCATAGAATCTTGCAGCGGATGTGATCGGCGTTCAATGATGTAATTACGTTTTCCGTGGCTCCCGGCAGCAGCACGTCGCACTCCAGGAACATCGCCTCATTCCTGTCGATCGCTTCGCCGCCGCTGAATCCGACCACGGATCCCGTTTCCTTGCGGTGCTTCTGCAGCCCCACGATATCCAGGCCGTGCGGATTGTAAACCGCGCCATCGTACTCGATGATGCACACAATCTTGAAGCCCATCGCCGCCATCAGCCGCGCAGCCATGCCGCCCACGTTGCCGAATCCCTGGATCACAACACGGCAATCCGATGGCGCGAGGCTCATCCGCTTCAGCGCCTGCAAGGTGACGATCATGCAGCCCCGGCCGGTGGCTTCCGGCCGTCCGCGGGACCCGCCCATCGACAGCGGCTTGCCCGTCACCACCGCCGTGTTCAGATGCCGCGCGTGCATCGAGTAAGTGTCCATGATCCACGCCATCACCTGCTCGTTGGTGTTGACGTCCGGCGCCGGCACGTCGCGCTCCGGCCCCAGAAAATCGATGATCTCCGCCGTGTAGCGCCGCGTCAGCTTCTCCAGTTCCGTGTCCGACAGCAGGTGTGGGTCGCAAATCACGCCGCCCTTGCCGCCGCCGAACGGGATGTTCACCACCGCGCATTTCCAGGTCATCCAGGAGGCCAGCGCGCGCACTTCGTCCAGCGTCACGTCCGGCGCGAAACGGATGCCGCCCTTGGCCGGACCGCGCGCCAGCGAATGCTGTACCCGGTAGCCCGTGAACACCTCGATCCGTCCATCGTCCAGTAACACCGGAATGTTGACGGTGATCTCCTTGTTCGGCGCGCGCAACACCTTGCAGATGCCTTCATCCAGCTTCAGCCGCAGGGCGGCTTCGTCGAACCGCGCCGCGGCGGCGATCCAGGGATTCTTCTCGTTTTCGAGCGAAATGGAAATGGGCGACGTCATGGTTGCCACAGGCTTCGTGCCTCCGGTTCCATTATCCTCTGTAGCGCGCGAGCCTGGTAACGCCGGCGATCTTGTCGCCGGTGCTCTTCCTGGAGCGCCGCCGTCGCCCCTTCTGCCTCAACCCACCTGCCGCTTGCCCCTTACCCTTTTGCCCAGCGCGGCGATGCGGTCCACCATTTCGCGCCGCGCCGCCGCGTAGGCAACCAGGTTGTGATTCCAACCGCGGGCGCAATCGATCGAAACCGCTTCCGCCGCCACGAATTCCTGCGCCGCGTGCGCCACATCCGAGGCGATGTCTTCCGGAATGCTGCAAACTCCGTTGGCGTCGGCGTGCAGCAAGTCCCCCGGCCGCACCGCGAGGCCGCCTACCCGCACCGGTTGGTGGAGCGACGTGATGTGGCTGTCGGCGTGCGAGGCAACCACGCCGTCGGAGAACGCCCGGAAGCCCAGCCGCCGCACCTGCTCCAGATCGCGCGCTGGGCCGTTGGTGATGACGCCCAAAGCGCCGAAGCACTGGTAGCTGGCGCACATCACTTCACCGAAAGTGGCGCCCACCGGCGGGTCGTCCAGGTCCTCGAACACCACGATCGCCGGCCCCGGCAGCTCGGCGAAGCGCGCCACCTGCTCGTCCAGCCCGCTGTAGACGTCGCCCTCGGCGCGCGGATGCGCGGTTCGCATGGTGGCCGTGGAAGCGTAGCCCACAATCGGGCCCATCTCCGGGAAACAGGCGCGGATGCGCGCGTCCATGAAGCCCTCGCGGCGCGGCCGCACTTCGAACAGCTCGATTACGTTGGAAATCGTGGGCGTGTCGTACTGCCCCAAAAGCAGCAGGTCGGAAGCGGAAACAGCCATGTCTGACTATTCTAAGCTCTTCGGAGGAGGCAGGACGGGCGATCGTTTTTTGTCGCCTGTCGATTTCCTGGCCGCCTGTGGTCAAAACAGGACAGACCACAAGAAACGATGGGCTGTCCTACCCGGGCCCTTAGATCTCGATGCCCAGTTCCGCGATCACCCGCACCAGCGTGCTCACCAGCCGGTCCACGTGCTGTTCGGTGTGCGCCGCCGTACAGGAAATCCGCAACAGGTTCTGCGCCGCCGCCGGACGAAGCACCGGGTTGATATAGATGCCCTGTTCGAGCAGCGTCTTGCATAGCCGGCACAGGTCCAGTTCCTCGCGCACCACCACCGGGACAATCGCCGTCTCGCCGGGCAGCACCGAAAACCCGCGCGACCGCAGCTCGTCCCGCAGCATCTGCGCCACCCGCAGCACGTTGTGCCGCCGCTCCGGCTCGTGCCGCATGATGTCGAGCGCCGCTCCCGCCGCCGCCACCGAGGCTGGCGGCAGGCTCGCCGAAAACACGAATGGCCGCGCGGTGTGCTTCAGATAGTCGATCACCGTGCGGTCGGCGGCGATGAATCCGCCCACCGATGCCAGCGATTTACTGAAGGTGCCCATCACGATGTCCATGTCGTCCAGCACGCCCAGGTGCTCGGCCGCCCCCGCGCCGTTCGGGCCCAGCAGGCCGAGCCCGTGCGCTTCGTCTACGTAAACCCGCGCCCCGTAGGGCTTGGCCAGCCGCGTGATGCCCCGCATGTCGGCGATGTCGCCTTCCATGCTGAACACGCCTTCGGAAACGATCAGAATCTTCTCCTCCGGCGGGCAGTTCTCCAGGCACCGCTCGAAGTGCTCCATGTCGTTATGACGGAACCGCACCGTCCGCGCCGGCGATCGCAGCGCGCCTTCCACCAGGCTGGCGTGCAGATTGTGGTCGCACACCATTACGTCGCCCTTTTCCGTCAGCGCGCTGAGCGTGGCGTAATTTGCCTGGAATCCGGTACCGAAAGTGATGGCGGCCTGCTTGTGCATCAGCGCGGCCAGATCCGCTTCCAGCTTCACGTGCAGATCCAGTGTGCCGTTCAACAGGCGGGAACCGCTGCACCCGCTGCCATACTTCTTCACCGCTTGCGCCGCGGCTTCCTTCACCTTGGGGTGCGTGATCAGGGCGAGGTAGTCGTTCGACCCGAACATCAGCACTTTCCGCTTCCCTATGCGGACCTCTCCAGGGCCGCATCCTTCGCGATCACCAAAGACCTCGAAGTACATGTAGAGCCCAGCGGACTGGAGATCACCCGGACGAGTGAAGTTCCGGCATTTTTCGAAAATGTCGTTCGTTCCGCTGCCCCTTTTCTTGCCGGCGACGTCGCTAGTAGAAAGGCGCATCTTTCTCAATTCCATTCATAAATTCGGTACGTCTTATACCGTTT
>Ga0187851_10000067_pt1 | contig 95529 bp, 78 predicted proteins | sample June2016WEW_6_10_FD_132997 | JGI IMG/M metagenome (GOLD analysis project Ga0187851, IMG submission 132997) | Peatland microbial communities from SPRUCE experiment site at the Marcell Experimental Forest, Minnesota, USA - June2016WEW_6_10 | ecosystem: Environmental > Terrestrial > Soil >... | reverse complement strand
CCACCTCGACGAGCGCGAGCTTGCCGATGTGATTTACGAATTCGGAGAGGAAAGGAGGTCGCGGAGAATCGCCAGAGCCATTGTCCGGTCGCGGCCGATACGATCTACCGCACATCTTGCGGACGTCATATCAGCCGCGGCCCGGCCAATGAATTCCGAACAGAGGCGAATTCATCCGGCGACCCGAACTTTTCAGGCTCTTCGAATCTTCGTAAACCGCGAACTGGACGATCTGAAGGCGCTGCTCGGAGCGGCGCCTCGGATTCTAAAGCCAGGAGGACGCGTGGTGGTGATCAGCTTTCACTCGCTGGAAGACCGCATCGTAAAGGATGCCTTTCGCGAGGGCAGTATTAAGGACAAGTACTTCCGGGTGCTGACCAAGAAACCGGTAACGGCATCCGAAGAAGAACAAGATTGCAACCCGCGGGCACGCAGCGCGAAGTTGCGGGCGGCGGAAAAAGTTTAGATTCCGGAAAACCTGCCGGAGTCCCCGGCATAGCTGTAAGGCGTGCCGGGTCATTCAGGTTCTGTAAAAGGTGGACAAAGATCCGCCGCTATAAAAAGGCTTCCGGTTCGGAAGCCAGGTTCTGGGTGGGAATTCGAGTTGGAAGGTGCGCGATGTACACGGGAACATTAATCAAGGATCTGATGGCGGCGGTGGAGCGCGCGGAACGGAACGTTCAACAGACGCGGCTCACCGAGGAAACGGAACTTCGGCGGCTGTTCGAGTTGCAGAGTCCACGGATGTATCGGGAACCTGTTTTCGCAGGAGCAGCATGATGGCAACGGCGGCGGCAATTCGGAGCGCGGTTCCGGTGGTACGGCGAAACGCATTTTTTACAGGCACGCCGGAAATCTATTTCGCCAAAGCAATCGATAATTCACGCCTGGTGAAGGTGGAAGACCCCGGCCACAATCGTGAGATGAAACAGTTTGGCACGGCGCTCGCGGTGCTGTTCATGCTGGTGTTTACTTATGCCTGGCAGCATTTCCGGGCCATTGAGTATGGCTATCAGATCGAATCGGCGAAGCGCGAACTCAGCAATTTGACCGAGATGAACCGCGCCCTGCGCCTGGAAGACGCCAGCCTGCGCGATCCCGAAAGAATCGACGTGATGGCCCGCCGCATGGGATTGGTTCCGCTGGCACCGGGACAGGTGATCCGCATGGATAGCGCTGCAGCGGATTCGAACGCGCCGGTAATGGCTAGCGCAGAACCTGCGATTATGCTGGCCGGGCAGTAGGCGGCTACAGCCGAGCTGCGATCGGCATGGACAGACGAAGGCGACTGTCCCCACACGAATTTATTTGGCGGTCCCCCGTGAATGGTGGGCCGCCATGTTTGTCTAAGCAGCCCAAAGTTAGCGACTTTCATGTCGACCAACTCCAGCCTCGGCAAGAATTCCCGGCTCTACCTGCTGGGTGGGATGCTTCTGTTTTGGTGCGTGGCGATCTGCGGACGCTTGGTCTATTTGCAGATCTTCCGCTACGGCAGTTTTGTGAAGCAGGCAGAACACCAGCAGCAGCGCGAGATTCCGCTGTCCCCTAAGCGTGGTGTCATCTATGACCGCGCCGGCCATGAACTGGCTATGTCCGTACTCGTGGATTCGGCGTTTGCGGTGCCGACCGAAGTAAAAGATTTGCCGACGGCGGTTTCCCTGATCACCCGAATCACGGGCGAGGATCATAACGTAGTCCTGGCCGACTGCCGTAATCACAAAACCTTCTGCTGGGTGGCGCGCAAGGCTGATGACGAGACCATCGAACGCATCAAGTCGCTCAACCTGCAGGGCATCCACTTTCAGAAAGAGCCGAAACGTTTTTATCCCGCACGCGATCTGGCAGCGCAGGTCGTCGGAACGGTCGGCATGGAAGATTCCGGCCAGAGTGGCATCGAGCACGAATTCGACGACGAACTGCGCGGTCTCGCCGGGAAAATGTTCATCTCGGTGGACGCTCGCCGGCAATGGTTTTCCGACGTTGAGAAACAGCCGGAGCCGGGCGAAAACCTCGTCCTTACAATCGACAAGAACATTCAGTACATTGCCGAGAAGGAACTCGATCAAGCGATTCATGACACTCAGGCGATCGCAGGCACAGTCATCGTCGAGAATCCACACACCGGAGAAATTCTGGCGCTGGCCAACCGTCCCACCTTCAACCCGAATCTCCGTAAGCAGATCACACCAGCCGCGTTGACGAACCGTGCCGTGAGCTACGCGTATGAACCGGGATCGACTTTTAAGCTGGTCACGATTTCGGCTGCACTCGAAGAAAAACTGACAAATCCGAACGAAGTGTTCGACTGCCAGATGGGATCGATCGTCTACAACGGCATGCGCATTCGCGATTCAAAGCCGCATGGCTTATTGCCGGTGTGGGGAGTACTGGCGGAATCAAGCGACGTGGGCTCGATCAAGATCGCGCTGCGCCTCGGCGAAGACCGATTCTACAAGTACATTCGCGCCTTCGGATTTGGGCAGCAGACGGGAATCGAGTTGCCGGGCGAGACGCGCGGGATGACCAAGCCGGTGAGCCGATGGTCAAAGGTTTCAATTGCGGCGATTTCCATGGGGCAGGAAATCGGGATTTCGGCGATCCAGCTGGCGGGATTAGTTTCGACATTCGCGAACGATGGCGTGTGGGTAGCGCCGCGCATCTTCGTGGGCCCTGTGGAAGCACAAGGCTCGCCGCAAACCGTGGCATTTCATCCGGGAAGCTCGCGGCGCGTAATCTCCAGCTTCACCGCGGCCGAGATGCGGTCGATGATGCAGAAAGTAGTGCTCGAAGGCACTGGGCGCAAGGCGATTCTGGAAGGCTACACGTCGGCGGGAAAGACGGGCACGGGACAGAAAGTAGATCCGGCGACCGGAGCGTATTCCAAGACAAAGTATATCGCCTCATTCGCCGGCTTCGCGCCACTGAACAATCCTCAAATTGTGGTCACGGTAATTCTGGATTCCGCAGTGGGCCTGCACCAGGGCGGCCAGGTGTCGGCGCCGGTGTTTCGCCGCGTCGCGCAACAGGTGCTCGAGTATCTGCACACGCCACATGATCTGCCGCTTGCACCGAATCGCCAATTGCTGCTGGCGCAGACGAAGACGAAGGACAAAGATCTGGAAGAAGGAACGCCGGACCATCCGGGCGAGCCTCTGGAGACCGCGGAGGTGAACGGAGGTTCATCAGAGTCGGCTGCTGCTAAGGCAAGTGTGCCGCCTTTGCCTGACGCTGCTCAAAGTGACGGAAAAGTCGTGCAGGCCGCGATCCGACAAAGTGAGCCGGTGGCGGCTGCTGCGAGCCAGCCTTCACAAACCAAGAATCCGACCGCCGTCGATGTCCCCGCAGGTCAAGCCGGACCACCCGCGACGGGAACTGTGGTACTGGACGTGGAACAGGGAGGAATCGAAGTGCCATCCTTCGTTGGAAAAACGGTGCGGGGCGCCGTGGAAGCTGCCCAGGATACTGGCCTCGAATTGGAGGCCGTAGGCAGCGGCGTGGCGCGGCAACAGTCGCCGCCAGCCGGGACGCACGTAGCTGCGGGCGCGCATGTCACCGTGCAATTCGGAAGATAAAACTCCAGGTCGGAGGCATGTCGGGATTCCGAATTCCGCGATACCTCCGTGATCTCCGTGTCCTCCGTGGTGAAGATCCTTCCGGTTTGACCGCCCGAAAAACCGCGTGATACGGTAAACAGTCACCAGTCTTGGCAGACCAGCCACTGCTCGCTGGTTGAGGGTTGCATTTGTCTTCTGTGGAAGCCACTCCCGCCGTCCGCAAAACCGCGCTGAATGCCGTCCATCGCCAGATGGGCGCGAAAATGGTGGAGTTTAATGGCTGGGACATGCCGGTGGAATACCCCGCGTCGATCGGCTGCGGCATCATCAACGAACACATGGCGGTGCGCACGGGTGTGGGCATTTTCGATGTCAGCCACATGGGCGATATCCGTCTGGCCGGTCCGCAGGCGCTGGCCGCGGTGCAACACATCTCCATGAATGATGCTTCGCGGCTGGCCGTGGGCCAGGCGCAGTATTCGGCGCTGCTCTATCCGCAGGGGACATTTGTGGACGATGTAATCGTTCATCGACTCGGCGAGGATGAGTGCCTGCTGGTAATCAATGCTGGCACACGCGAGAAGGATTTCAACTGGGTGCGCGACAACACGCGGAACTTCGACTGCGCAGTGGAAAATCTTTCAGACGATTTTACGCAGATCGCCATCCAGGGGCCGAAGGGCGTGGACGTTTTACAGAAGTTAACCGATGCCGATCTGAGCGCCGTAAAGTTTTACTGGGTGACGCGTGGGACAGTTTGCGGACTCAAGAATATTCTGATCGCGCGCACGGGATACACAGCGGAAGACGGTTTCGAGATCTACGTCCCGGCAGATGAGGCCACCAGTGCACGGGTGTGGAATGAGATTTTGAGCGCGGGCAAGGAATTTGGCGTCGTCCCTTGCGGCTTGGGCGCGCGCAATACTCTGCGCCTCGAGGGCAAACTCCCGCTCTATGGGCACGAAATTTCCGATACCATTAATGTTTGGGAGGCTGGGCTCGATCGTTTCTGCAAGATGGAGAAGCCGGAATTCGTTGGCCGCGCCGCGCTGGAGAAGGCCAAGGCGGAACCGATCAAACGCACGCTGGTCGGTCTTGAGATGACGGAACGCGGCATCGCGCGCGACGGATATAAAGTGTTGGATGACGGTGGACGTGAGATTGGCTATGTCACCAGCGGGTCTCCCGCGCCATTTCTGAAGAAGAATATTGCACTGGCATACGTGCCACCAGAGTTCGCCGCATTAGGCACGCCGGTCAAAGTAGAGATTCGTGGCCAAGGTGTTGCAGCACAAGTAGTGCCGACGCCGTTTTACAAGCGTCCGAAGAAAACAGCCTGACCACAGAGAGCACCGGGAAACACAAAGGATTTAACTAGTAGCCAGAAGCTAGGAGCTAGAAGCCATCATGGCCTATCCAACAGATCGCAAATATACCAAGGAACACGAGTGGATTCAGGCAAGCGGGACGAGTGCCGCGGTCGGCATAACTGACCATGCGCAGGAGGAGTTAGGCGATATCGTTTTCGTCGACCTGCCTAAGGTGGGCGAGGAACTCGCCGCCGGCAAGACCTTTGGCTCGGTCGAGTCGGTGAAGGCGGTGTCGGATCTGTATGCGCCGGCCTCGGGAACGGTCTCGGAGATCAACGGCGACCTCGCGACCGCGCCGGAGAAAGTGAATAAAGATCCGCACGGCTCCTGGATGATGAAGATCACACTCAAGAATCCGGCCGAACTGGACGCGCTGCTCTCCGCCGCTGATTACGAAAAGTTTGTGGCGGAAGAGGGCGGACACTGAGTGCAGCTACCGCTCGCAATGGAAATCCGCGAGATTTCATGATCAATTTTGCATACGGTTCAAACCACCGGATGGGCGTCGCAATCGAACTGACCGCGAGTTACATCTAATTAACTTCCTATGCGCTATTTACCAAAGTCTCCTGCCGACCGCGAGGCCATGCTGAAAGAGATCGGGCTGCGATCGGTCGACGAATTGTTTGCGCCGATCCCAGCCGAATACCGGCTGAGCCGCGACCTGAAAATTCCACGCCAGATGGCAGAATCGGAAATCGTTGACTACTTCCGGCAGCGCTCGCGCGAAAATGGCGAAGGTTACACTAGTTTCCTGGGTGCCGGGGCGTACTCCCATTACCGGCCGGTCATTATTGATTCCCTGATTTCGCGCGGCGAATTTCTTACTGCCTATACTCCGTACCAAGCGGAGATTTCCCAGGGCACGCTGCAATCGATTTTTGAATTTCAAACCATGATCTGCGAACTCACCGGCATGGAAGTGGCCAACGCCTCTATGTACGACGGCTCAACCGCAGCCGCCGAAGCTGTGATGATGGGGGTGCGCCTGACCGGACGCCGCTCCGTGGTAGTGGCGCGCAGCCTGCATCCGGAGTATCGGGAAGTCCTTGCCACTTACGCCACGCATCAGGGAATGCCACTTTCCGTGGCAAGTTTCGGCGATGACGGACGGCTGAACCTGACGGAACTGGAGAAGTCAATCACGCCGTCGACCGCCTGTGTGCTGATTCAATCGCCGAATTTCTTCGGAACGATTGAGGACGTGGCGGCGATTGCCGAGATCGCCCACAAGCACGGCGCGATGCTTGTGGTGTCGATTGGCGAAGCAGTTTCGCTGGGAATCGTGGAACCACCGCGCGATGCCGACGTCATCGCCATGGAGGCGCAATCGTTCGGTGTTCCCATGGGATTCGGAGGGCCGTTCTGCGGAGTGATCGCCACACGAGAGAAATATGTGCGGCAAATGCCGGGCCGGTTGGTGGGTCAAACGGTCGACAAACAAGGCAGGCGCGGATTTGTGCTCACCTTGGCTACCCGCGAACAGCACATCCGGCGCGAGAAGGCGACCTCGAATATTTGCACCAACCAGGCGCTGGTCGCGCTGATGGTCAACATCTTTATGACGGTGTACGGCAAAGTTGGACTGAAAGAGTTGGCCAAGCAAAACCTGGCGAAGACGGCTTACGCGGCTGGACAATTCGCCAAGCACGGCAAGGTACTGTTTTCGGGCGCTCCACGATTTAACGAGTTTGTAATGCAGACCAGTGAAGATCCTCAGGCCATCAACAGCCGGCTTCTGGGACGCAAGGTGATCGGCGGGTTGCCGCTGAAGAAGTTTTATCCCGAGTTGGGGAATGCAGCCTTGTGGTGTTGCACGGAACTGACCACGCGGAGCGCGATTGATACGGCGGCGGGGCTGGTCGCGGAGAGCGAGAAGTCAGCGCGCCCTGCCAGGGCGGAAGCCGATGTCGCGGAGGTGACGCGATGAAGCATGAGACACCTAAGGCTACGCGCCACGTCAACCAGAACGAAGGTCTGATCTTCGAGAAGTCTTCCCCCGGGAAGGCGGCGTGGAAGTTGCCCCCGCTCGACGTCCCGGAGATGGATCCGGCCAAGCTGCTTGGCGCCTCCGAGAGAAAAGATCTCGGAAATATGCCCGAGGTGAGCGAAATTGAAATCATTCGTCACTTCACGCGCCTTTCCACATGGAATTATGCGATCGATCTCGGAATGTATCCGCTGGGTTCGTGCACGATGAAGTACAACCCGCGTGTGAACGAAGCGGTCGCGCGCGTGGAAGGAATCGCAAACGGACATCCCTACCAGCCAGAGAAAATTTCGCAGGGCGCGCTGCAGATTCTGAAAACGCTGAGTGAGTGCCTGATCGAAATCACGGGCATGGATGCGATCACGATGCAGCCCGCGGCGGGCGCGCACGGGGAGATGACCGGACTTCTGATGGTGCGGGCCTACCACCACGCGCAAGGACGTCCGCGAAAAAAAGTTTTGATTCCCGATTCGGCTCATGGAACGAATCCAGCCACGGCGGCGATGGTCGATTACGCGGTCGAAAATCTGAAGTCGGATTCGCGCGGCATGGTCGACATTGCAGCTCTGGAAGCGCAGATGAGTGAAGACGTGGCCGCGTTGATGCTCACCAATCCCAACACGCTGGGGGTCTTCGAGCAGGAAATTCACAAGATTGCCGATATTCTCCATGCCAAGGGCGGCCTCCTTTACATGGACGGCGCGAACATGAATGCGCTGGTGGGCAAGGTGCGTCCGGGAGATTTTGGCGTAGACCTGATGCACCTGAACCTGCATAAAACTTTTTCAACTCCGCACGGCGGCGGTGGCCCCGGATCGGGACCTGTGGCTATCAAGAAAAAACTCGAGCCATTCTTGCCGACGCCGGTCTTGATCACCAAGTCTGACGGTACGCTTGGCTTCGATTACAACCGTCCGCAATCGGTGGGGCGGGTCCGTGCGTTCTACGGAAATTTTGGTATGTTCGTCCGCGCGCTTGCCTACATTCAGGCCAACGGCCCGGATGGCCTTCGGCAGACCACGGAGGACGCGGTGCTGAACGCCAACTATATTCGCAAAGGCCTCGAGGGCACGTACGACCTGCCGTATTCCACGCCGACCATGCACGAGGTTGTCTTTAGTGACAAGGTGCAGGCAAAGAAAGGCGTGCGCACTATGGACATCGCCAAGCGGCTCATCGACTACGGCTTCCATCCTTATACGACGGCATTTCCGCTGATCGTGCCCGGCGCGCTAATGATCGAGCCGACCGAGAGCGAGTCGAAAGAAGAGATGGATCTATTCATCGACGCGATGAAATCGATTGCCGAAGAAGTGGAAGAGGATCCGCAGACCGTCCTCGACGCGCCACACTCCACGCGGGTTTCGCGGCTCGACGAAACGGCAGCCGCGAGGAAACCGGTACTTCGCTGGAAGCCGGCGGTATAGCTCTTAACGGCTGAGGGCTAGCTAACAGAAAAACAGCGGCAGTTTTCGCAGGCGCAAGTGACTCCCTTGGACCGCCCCAAGCTGAGCTGCGGTCAGACGATCCCAATAACAAACGAAAAGCCAGCCTTCGGTTAGCTCTTCTTTGAGGTCACCGCAAAGAATGCGGCGGCTTCCTGCTCTACGTTCTTGCTCCCACAATGCGGACACTTGGGAGCTTCTTTATCGTGTTCGTTCAAGGTCAGAACCGTTTCGAAGGGCTTATGACAATCCAGGCAAACATAATCGTAGAGGGGCATGGAAACCTCCCATGGGGTACTGCTAGGAGGATTGTAACGCCGCGTGGAATCGTCAAGCGCGATTTTTGAGTGTTGACTGAAATCCCGCACGCGAGAGATTTTCAGTCAACACTCAGCAATCGAGAACTCAGCAATCGAGGAATCGAGGAATTAACGACCAAAGCGTTTCATTTCGCCGTGATATCCACGGAGGCGCGCGTAGTTTCCCAATCCATGCGCAGCGTGCAGCCGGCTCCTGACTTGTCGTAGGCGATCGTGAAGTCTTCGACGGGCGAAGGCAGCTTGGAAACCTTCATGTCCACGCGGACCAGTTCATCGCTTTCATATTTGTACGGGATGCCCCACTCGCCGGTCTTCTTGTTGATGATCAGGGTCCACTTGTCGGCCGCCGGCACGGTGAAAATCGTGTAACTTCCGGCGGGCACGGATTTCCCGCCAACCACAACGTCGGCGCTGGCGACGAATGTTGTAGCGTCATTGGCGCCAGTGCGCCAGACTTCGCCAAAGGGCACCAGGTCGCCATAAATCTTGCGGCCTTTCACGCGCGGGCTCGAGTAATCCGTCTTGATGGTTTTGCCGCCACCGAGGTCGCACGTGGCGGAGGCAGCAGGGCTGGGTCGGCCTCCACCCATCTGAGCCAGGGATGCAGTGGCAAATAAGATGGTGAAAAGGGCGGGAAGGGCGATTCGCTTTTGCATGGTTTCTCCTCTGGAATATTTCAGTTTGGCCAAGAAGTTAGACGCGTAAGGAAAGTTTCCGTCAGCAGACCAATAATTATGCGCCATTGGTGGCAGCGGTTACAATCGTCCGATGCCGGTATTCGACGAAAAGCAGGAAGAACTGGAACATTACGAGACCATGATGGGAATTCCGCGGGGACGGCTGGCCGTGACCATGGACGCGATTACCGACGCCATGGCATTGGTCGGCCAGCACGGGGTCTATTGCCAGAGCCAACGCTGGCCGGGCAAGCCCGTGATGGATATCCAGATCATCATGAAGAGCTTGAGCGACGCGAAGGAGTTGATCCAGAGCGTGATGGAAGAGCTGAAAACTAAATCCTGATTGTTAAGCTACACGGTTTCGATTCTCAAGAGGAATTGCAAAATGGAGAAGACTATGCAGATGAAAAAGACTGTCACAACTCTGGTCCTGCTTTTCATTCTAGGGATGATGGCCGCTTCTGGATGGGCGCAAGCTGCCGCCCCGGCTACGCTCACCTCGGAGGAACGTGAGTCAGCGCTAAAGAGCTTTCAAGCCACGCGCGATAATTTCCTGAAATCCATCTCCGGACTTTCTCAGAAACAATGGACCTTCAAACCTGCCCCGGATCGCTGGTCGGTGGCGGAAGTCGCCGAGCACATCACGGTCTCCGAGTCGGCGATTTTCAGCCTTGTGCAGAAGCAGGTCATGACCTCTCCCGCGGCGCCCGAGAAGCGCGATCAGGTCAAAGGAAAAGACGAAATGATTCTGCAGCGAGTGCCGGATCGCAGTCACAAGGCGCAGGCGCCAGAGTTTCTTCGGCCCAATGGCCGGTGGGCGACGGAAGCGGAATTAGCAAAGACGTTCGAAGACAGCCGCGCGGCAACCATGGAATACATCCGCACCACCAACGACGACTTGCGCGATCATTTCTTTGACCATCCGGTATTTGGAACCCTGGATGGTTATCAGTGGCTGCTGCTGATCTCGGCCCACAGCGCGCGGCATACGGCCCAGATCGAGGAAGTGAAAGCCGATCCAAATTTCCCGAAGAATTAGAAGCAAGTTAGTAGTCAACTGAGGACGGCGCTAGGGCCTCACGGTCACCATTACGACTGCGTGCGACGCAACCCGCGCAGAAAACTTTCCCGTGAACTTGCCCAGATCCTTGTGCAGCCACAAGTCGCGAACCGAAGCGCTCACGTTGCTGGGATAGCCGAGATTCTCCCAGCTCGCTGAAATTTGTTGCTCTGTCCCTTCGCGATTCAACAGGATGACGGCGCGGCTGCCGTCCCTCAGTTGCTTGGCCCAGACTTCCAGACCGCCATCTTTCCAAACACGTTCGCCTTCGCGACCCAGCGGATCCTGATCGACCGCGATCACTTCATTGTTCGTGAGAATGTCGTGAATCTCGGGCCGCATATCGCGTAGGTCGTTGCCCGCGATTAGAGGCGCAGCCAGAATTGCCCACAAGCTGAAGTGGGCGCGGTACTCGCTGTCCGTCATCCCGCCGTTGCCCACTTCCAGCATGTCAGGATCGTTCCAATGTCCGGGCCTGGCGTAGGATTGCAATCCCACCTGCTGATCGACGATGGCCAGCATGCCGTTCGAGCAGCAGCTGCCATCTGGCCATTTAGTCTGTCCCGCCCACTTGTCGCTGATGTCGCCGGTCGTACGCCACAAGTTGCCGCCAACTTCTCTTCCCCACAGCCAGGGTCTGGCCGTGCCCCACTCGCAAATGCTCAACACGATGGGCCGCCCTGAAGCGTCAAGCGCGGCGCGCATATTCGCATAGGAAGCTTTCGCATCCTGCGTGGTGGTGTTGCACCAATCGTATTTCAGATAATCCACACCCCATGCCGCATACTGAATGGCGTCCTGATACTCGTGGCCGAGGCCACCGGGTCGCCCAGCACAGGTTTTCGAACCGGCGTCCGAATAGACACCGAACTTCAGCCCGAGCGAATGAATGTAATCACCCACCGCCTTCATGCCATGCGGAAAGCGTTGCGGATCGGCGAGGATGTTGCCGTTCGCGTCGCGGCTCACCTGCCAGCAGTCGTCGATATTGACATACCGATAGCCGGCGTCTTTCATGCCTGATTTGACCATGGCGTCGGCCATGCTCCGGATCATCTCTTCGCTGACGTTGCAGGCGAACTTGTTCCAGGAATTCCATCCCATGGGGGGTGTGAGGGCAAGGTCCTTGGATATTGGAGTGTTGTCTTGCCCGATCGCTGGCGCCGCCGACGCAAGCAGTCCAATCACAGCAATGAGGAATAGAAATCTGATCTTCATCAGGACAGTTGTATCAGAGGAAAGTGGAAAAAGAATTAACCACGGAGGACACAGAGAAATGGGGATACTCGCGCGCCCTCTGTGTCCCCGTGGATTAAGGATCTATACCAGCGTGTATTTTCCTCGCTCGATCACTTTCTGCGCGATCTGCTGGCGAAGTTCGATGGTGTTGAACGGTTCGTACTTGACCAGCCGACGCAGAATCGCCAACTGAGTGCGCAGCATGTCGCCATCGGCAACCGCAGCGATTACTTTCTTTGCGGCGGATTCCACTTTCTCCATCGCCTGCGTAAGATAGACGCGCGTCATCGCGATGGGAAGAGCGGCAGCCGCCTCGCCCTTCATCTCCGCGATTTTTTGCGCGCGCAGCACCGCCGATTCCATGGCGTAACTTTCAATCGTCATGTCGGCGATGGCTCCCATGATTTCCTGCTGGTCCTGAATCGCCTGCATATATTTCTGGGTAGCAGCCCCGGCGGCAAACAGGCCGAGCTTCTTGGCCTGTCCTACCAGTTTGCGTTCCTCGGCGAGCGAACCTTCCAGATCGTCACTCATCGAGGGACCAGACAGCACTTCGTCCATCAGCTTTTTGATTGCGGGCATCAGCGGCAACTGCCCGCTCATGGCGCGCTTCAGCAGAAAGCCCGTAATGATGAGGCGGTTGATTTCATTGGTGCCTTCGAAAATTCGATTGATGCGGGCGTCGCGATACGCGCGCTCCGCCGGATACTCCTCGACGAAGCCGTAGCCCGCATAAATCTGCAGGCTCTCATCAACGATGTAATCGACCATCTCCGAGCCCCAGACCTTGATGATCGAGCACTCGACCGCATATTCCTCAATCGCCTTGCGGGTCTCCTTGATGGCGTCAGCACTGGTCTTGTCGACTTCTCCGAGCGCTACGTCCATCATCCCGACCGTGCGATAAACCAACGATTCGCCGACGTAGAGCAGCGTCGCCATGTTGGCGATTTTTTCGCGCACCAGCCCGAAATCTGCAATCACTTTGCCGAAGGCCTTGCGCTGCTTGGCATAGCCGATCGCTTTTTCGAGGGACACGCGTCCGCCGCCCACGCACATTGCGCCCAGCTTGAAGCGGCCGATATTCAGAATGTTGAAAGCAATCACGTGCCCTCTGCCGATCTCACCCAGCAGATTCTCCACCGGCACCTTGCAGTCGTTGAGAATGATGGGACAGGTCGAGGAGCCGCGGATGCCCATCTTGTGTTCCTCGGCGCCAATCGAGAAGCCAGGGAAGGTTCGTTCAATCAGGAATGCGGAAAACTTGTCGCCGATCTTGGCGAAGACGGTGAACAAATCGGCAAAGCCTGCGTTGGTGATCCACATTTTTTCGCCGTTCAGGATGTAATGCTTGCCGTCCGCAGAAAGCTCGGCTCGGGTGCGGCAGTTCATAGCGTCGGAGCCAGAAGTGGATTCCGACAACGCGTAGGCGCCAACCATTTCCCCGGTTGCGAGCCGCGGCAGATACTTCTTCTTTTGCTCCTCCGTACCGAAATAAACGATGGGCAGCAAGCCGATGCCGCTATGCGCCCCCCAGGTCGTGGCAAAACCGGCATATTTGGCGATGTGGTCGGCGATCACCGCCGCGGTGACTTTATCCATTTCGAGGCCGCCATAAGCCTCGGGGATCTCGACTCCACTCAAGCCCAGCTCGCCGGCCTTTTTCAGCAACTCGCGGGAAACCGAGAAATCCTTGTGCTCGATTTTCTCCGAGTTGGGAAGAATTTCATTGACGGCAAATTCTTCTGTAGTTTGGCCGATCAGCTGATGCTGCTCCGTAAAATCTTCTGGAGTGAAAATCTCTTCGGGGCGGCGGGTTTCCAGAAGAAAGCTGCCGCCAGAAATCTTGGTGCTGGGAATTGACGTCGTTGTCGCCATTTAGGTTCGTCCTTGAAGATCGCGTTGGATACGCAATGTGTGGAACGGGCTCGATAGAAGAATCATCCATATTCTAATGCGCAGGGCTGAGGAATGATAGAAGCGGAACGCCCGGGCTATGATCTGCAGGCCAATGGCTGATCGGGCGTTTTTCGACAGAACTACTGGCCATTATGGCTGTTCCGGCAGGATTACTCCTTTAATGGTGTGGGTCCGAAAGCGCGCCGCAGGCTGGCAGGTGGAATACCCGACTGCGTGCGTGGAGTCCGAGTCCGGGTTATCGCGAGCAACCTTGTAGCTGCGCATCGAGTAGCAATAAGTGTCGTCGAGCAGTTGCCCGTCCGGCCCGGTCAGCCAGACTTTTGGGACGCCGAACTGGGTCGACTGCGGAGAGTCTTTCCCGATGCGGATGTTCGAAATTCCGGAATCCGAATACTGAATTACAAAGGGAGCTTTCTCCGGCGAAGTCTGAGCTGCCACCGGCGCGGCACTCATCGCGATCAGCAGCGAGAACGGCAAAAGTCGGAAGATGGACATGGGCCTTCCCCCCTGCCACAGATTATAGCGCCCGCCGTCAAACTTCCCGTGAGGATTAATCCAGGTTCTCGAAGATTCCCGCCGCGCCCATGCCGCCACCAACACACATGGTGACCATGCCGCAGCGAGCGTTGCGGCGCTTCAGCTCGCGAATCACAGTTGCGGTCAGCTTCGCTCCCGTACAGCCCAGCGGATGTCCGAGGGCGATCGCTCCGCCATTCGGATTCACCTTCTCCGGATCGAGCCCTGCCTCTTTGATTACCGCCAGCGACTGCGCCGCGAAGGCTTCGTTCAACTCGATTACATCGATGTCAGAGAGCTTCAGCCCGGCCATCTTCAGAGCCTTGGGAATTGCGAACACGGGGCCGAGCCCCATTTCTTCGGGTTTGTATCCGGCGGTCGCGAACGAAACGTAGCGCGCCAGCGGCTTGATGCCGAGGGCCTTCGCTCGTTCGGCGGACATCACGACCGCAGCCGCAGCGCCGTCGGACATCTGCGAAGAATTTCCCGCGGTCACGGTCCCTTTCAGGTGGAATGCAGGTTTGAGCGAAAGCAGAGCTTCGAGCGAAGTGTCGGCGCGCGGGCCCTCGTCCATCTTGAAAACAATTTCCTGCCGCTTGGGCTTCGATCCGTTCGGAGTGGTAAAGCTCACCGGCACGGCAACCACTTCTTCGTTGAACCTGCCCGCCTGAATTGCGGCGAGCGCCTTCTGATGGCTGCGCAGGGAGAATTCGTCCGCTGCCTCGCGAGTAATGCCAAAACGCTGGCCCACGCGCTCGGCCGTAAGCCCCATGTTCAGATAGGCATCGGGATAGTGATCGACCAGCCAGGGATTCGGCGAAACTTTGTGACCGCCCATCGGAATCATCGACATCGATTCCGTACCGCCGGCGACAATCGCTTCCGCACCACCGCTCATGATGCGCTCCGCCGCCATGGCAATCGCCTGCAGACCCGACGAGCAGAAGCGGTTGATCGTCAGCGCCGAGACTTCCACCGGCAGCCCTGCGCGCAGCGAGGCGATGCGAGCCACGTTCATGCCCTGCTCGGCTTCGGGCATGGCGCAGCCGAGAATGACGTCTTCAATCTCTTTCGCGTCGAGCTCAGGCACGCGCTCCAGCGCGCCCTTGATGGCGACCGCAGCCAGTTCGTCGGGACGGGTGGCGCGGAGCGTGCCCTTGAAGGCGCGTCCCACAGGGGTGCGAACAGAGGAGGCAATGACGACTTCACGCATAATTTTCCAATCTCAGCTATTCGTCTCGTTTTATTCGATGCGCCACATGGTGTACGAGCTTCACTTGGCCGGAGCGTAGAAATAATAGTCCGCCGTGTAACTGCTCTTGGTTTCGGCGTTGACGTGCGCGGCATCGCAACCCTCCGCCGGAGGCTTGCCGCCGTGCGTGCGCACCCGCTGAATCGTGGTCACGTTGCTGAGCGCGCCGCTTCCCGCATGGCTCACAACATTGACCAGCAGCCACGGGATCGAATCCGGGTCCAGCGAATCAACATGCGCCACCGCTTTCCCCGTCACCTCGCTTCCGTCCGTCAACTTCCAAGTGGGACCCGCAGAATGATGCCCGATCACTTTATCTTTTCGGTCGCGCAACTCCGCATCTGGCCCCTTGAGCGTCCAGCCGAATTTTCCGTCGGCAGCAGCCTGGCAGGTGTAAATCTGAGACCCAGTGGCATGCGCATACACTACAACTTCGAGTCCCGCCGGCGCCTGGATCGCATCCGGAACGTCAGGCGCAGTTTCATTCTGTGAAGCCGTTTGAGCGGTTGCGAGCGTGGATCCCAAAACAAAGGAACCTATCAGGACGGCGAGCAAGAGGATTCTTCGCATGGCCATCAATTGTAGCGCTCGTGCTGGTGAATTCCTCGCGCAAAAAAAAGGGCGCTCTTTCGAGCGCCCTTCGGACCGCATGCTTGACAAGTCTTCAAGGAAGCAACACGCTATCCACCACGAGGATGACCCCATTCGACTGCATTACGTTGGCAATTGTGACGGTGGCCGTGCCGCCCCTTTCATCTTTCAGAACAATGTTGCCGCCTTCCATCATGGCTTCCAGCTTTCCGCCCTCGACCGTGGTCAGTTCCGCGGTGCCATGTCCTTCTTTGATCTTCTTCCTGAGCTCATTCGACGTCAGCCGCCCCGCCACCACATGGTAGGTGAGGACCTTCGTCAGTTGATCTTTGTTTTCGGGCTTGAGCAAATTGTCCACGGTGCCCGCCGGCAGCTTGGCAAAAGCCTCGTTGGTGGGCGCGAAGACCGTGAAGGGTCCGGGACTCTGGAGCGTGTCCACCAGACCGGCGGCTTTCACCGCTGCCACCAGGGTTGTGTGGTCGTCCGAGTTGACCGCGTTTTGCACGATGTTTTTCATGGGCGACATATCATGCCCGCCGACCATGGGATTTTGAGCAGCACCAAAGCTTGTAAATGCGATTGCGCACAACGCGAGCAGAACTGCAAACTTACGACTCTTCATGTGAGTGTTCCTTTCCGTTTTTACTGCCTCACAGGAAGTACGGGGTTAGCGGTAATTTGGATTGAGTGGGCTGGGCAGTGGATTGGAGTGAACGCAAAGCGCTACGGCTTTGCCCAGTCTTGCCACTGAAGTCCCTTGACCCGTGAAAACTCGGAGACGTTAGCCGTCACAAGGGTAAGTTGACGCGCCAGAGCTTGGCCCGCGATCAGGTAGTCGTACGCGCCGATAGGTCTGCCTGCAGCTTCCAAGGCTCCTCGAATCATGCCTGCCACGCGTGAGTCCTCGTTCTCAAACGGAAGCACGACGACTGTACTGGAGAGAAGCAATTCGAGGCGCTCGGTATTCATCTCAACGCGCGCGCTCTTGGCAATCCCATACCAGAGTTCGAATGTGACGACCGAGGAGAGATAGATTTGGAAATCTCCGCGAATTGCTTTTTCAAACCGGCTTCGAACCGCCGGCGGCGCCCCGTTCATCAGCGCGATGCAAGCGTTCGTGTCTAGCAGATAGCTCATTTAAGAACGGGACGCTTCGTCGCCGGGGGCTGGTTGGACCGGTATGGAAACGGCTCGGAATTCAATTCATCGAGTCTGCGGAACAATTCCGCCGGGTCCTGGATGATCGGTTCGAGAAGGACGCCTTGGCCCACGCGGCGTATGCGCACACGGTCGCCCTCAAAGCGGAACTCCCGCGGCAGCCGCACGGCCTGGCTGCGGCCGTTCTGGAAGAGCTTGGCGATATCGGTTCTTGCCATGGCGGTGTCTCCTCTCCACAGAGTATATACCATCGATATATACCCCTGCAAGATGGGACCTAGTTCCTCAGCGTCTTCCCCGTCTTCAGCGTGTACTGAATTCGCTCTTGCGTCTTTTTCTCGCCGCAAAGCGATTTAAATCCTTCGCGTTCCAGGTCCAAAATGTACTGCTCGCTGACCGGCGAGCCCGGCGTGACGGCCCCGCCGCAAAGAACTTCGGCGATCTTGCCGCCGAGTTTCACCTCGTAGTCCGTGACGAAGCCTCCCTGCCGCATCATATGGACGCCCAACTTGAGCGTGGCCAGAAGATTTTCGCCGGGCGCGGGGATGTCGGTCCGCGGAATGGGCGGTTCGTATCCCGCGCGGACGAGTTCGAGAGCGCGAGCCTTGGCGTCGGAGAGCACGCGCTCGCGATTCATCGTGATGCGGTCGCCGTCGTTGAGGAAGCCGAGGCCGTGGGCTTCGTGCGCCGATGTCGCGACTTTCGCGGTCGCGATGGTTTCAAATGCGCGCTTCATTGCTTCCAGCATTTCGATGGATCCGGCGAGTGCGTCGCCGGATCCTTTCCCGCCCCGCGCCGCAACCGCGCCGTCGACGGCTCGCAGCAGCATCTCTTTGCAGCCTCCGCCGCCGGGAAGCAGGCCAACGCCGGCTTCAACTAATCCCGTGTACAGTTCGGCATGCGGCTGGCGAGCCGCCGCGTGCAGCGAAATTTCCGTCCCACCCCCAAGGCACAACCCGAATGGCGCCGAGACCACTGGCTTAGCTGAGAACTTGATGGCCTGCGTCATGCCCTGGAACTGACGGATGGCGAGATCGACGTCGTCCCACTCTTCTTCCTGCACGCTCATCAGCAGCAGCATGAGGTTGGCGCCCACCGAAAAATTAGTCGCGTCGTTGGTGATGACAAACGCGTCGAAGTTGTCGCCCGGGCCGCCGGGTTTGAGAGTCTGCAAGATCAGGCTAATAATGTCCGCACCCAACGAGTTCATTTTGCTATGGAACTCGATGCACCCCACGCCGTCGCCAAGATCCACCAGCGACGCTCCGGAATTTTTCTTCACCACGCCGTTCGATTTCTTCGCCACGGTGACCGACCAGATGCCTGCGGGGACTTCCACTGGTTGCAGCTTGTTCGTCGCCAGGTCAAAGTAGGCTCGCCCGGACGCCGACTGAGAATCATCGCTATACCATGACTTCTTTCCCGCCGCGAGAAGTTTCTCCACATTCGCCGCGACCGGTTTGCCTTCTTTTTTCATACGCGCGACCGTGGCTTCGACGCCCGCGGCGTCCCACAGTTCGAACGGACCGAGCTCCCAGTTGAAGCCAAGGCGCATGGCACGATCAATCTCCACGATCGAATCGGAAATCTCAGGCACGCGGTTTGCCGCGTAAGTCCACAGATCTGACAACGCCGACCACAGAAACGCTCCTGCTTTATCGCCTTTCTGCGGACCACTGCCTTCCAGGCCAAGCAGCATGCGCAGGCGCGCGCCCGTCTCTTCAATACTCCTGGCCATGTCGAGCGCGGCGAACTTCGGCTTCTGCCGGGGGCGATATTCCAGCGTCTTCCAATCCAGCGCCATGCGCTCGTCTTCCTTGCCTTCGCCGGTCTTTGCTTTCTTGTAGAAGCCGCCTTTGGTTTTGTCGCCCAGCCACTTGCGCTGAATCATTTGACTGAAAAAGTCGGGCAAGCGGAGATCACTGCGTTCGTCGTGAACGTTCGCGATCATATTCCCGACCACGTGACCCAGGATGTCCAGCCCTACCAAATCAATCGTGCGGAACGTTGCCGACTTCGGCCAGCCCACAGCCTGACCCGTCAGCGCATCGACATCTTCAATGCTGAGATCCATCTCCTGCATGAGCCGCATCACATTCAACACCGAAAAAGTGCCGATGCGGTTGCCGATGAAGTTGGGTGTGTCCTTCGCTAGCACCACTCCCTTGCCAAGACGAACGTCGCAGAAGTGGGAGACCGTATCGATCAAAGCGCGATCCGCATCGGAGGTAGGAATGAGTTCGAGCAGCCGCATGTAGCGCGGCGGATTGAAGAAGTGCGTGCCGAACCACGAGCGCCGGAAATCGTCGGAGAAGCCTTCGGCAATCTTGCCGACAGGCAGACCGCTGGTGTTGGTAGTAATGATGGTGCCGGGCCTGCGAATGGCTTCCACTTTGTGCAGCAACGCCCGCTTCAGGTCGAGATTCTCGACGACTGCCTCGATGATCCAATCGACTTCGGCGAGCTTCTTCAGATCGTCCTCAAAATTCCCGACCGTCACCAGGCGCGCGAGCGAGGGATCCATAAACGCCGCGGGTTTGGACTTTCGCGCAGCATCCAGACCAGCCGCAGCAATCTTGTTCCGCGCCGGAGCGTCGGCGTCCGGGGGAACGATATCCAGCAGATAGCTGGGTACACCTGCGTTGGCAAAATGTGCGGCGATGCGCGCGCCCATAGTTCCGGCGCCTAGGACTGCAACTTTATTAATCCGTTTCATGATCTTGCCTCGAAAAAAATCTAAGTCCGTCACAGTGGAACACATGGCATCCGAAGGGATGTGACTAGGGCAGTTTATCCACTGCCCAGTCATTGTTGCCAGTGTTCACAATCACAATGCTCGAGAAGCGGCGCCGGATGCGACCGCCGTTCGGTGCGCCGCTGACCAGAACAACCGGAAACTCATACCGCCCATGCTTCAGCAGCTTGCCGCGTCCGATCTCATACGCCATCGGCGCGGAGTTGGAGAAAAATCTGTCAATCGTGTCTGTGGTTGCAGTGTCCTTGGCATGGCTGGTGAGCAGCGCCATTCCGTTCTCGCTATCACCGGCTTGCCATGCTTGTAAAAAATGATCAGCCGCCGCCAGAGCCGCGACGTATCCGGGATTCAAAGCAGCCAAGCGAGCCCTTGCTGCCAAGGGGAACAGAAGCAACGACAGGCACACGACCGGCGGAAGTATCTGAAGCAGCCGGGAGACCGGCCCTACGCGGCGTAGACCTTCACCAAAAGGCATAGAAGCATTACGCGGGGAACTGGCGCGAAAGAATTCAGAGTCCATGTTTTTAAAGTTCTGGGTGTGCCAACACATACTGCAGCGCGCGCCGCGCCATTTGTTTTTCACCTTTGTATGCCAGCAGCTTCGGGGCCTCGTCCAGGCGAACCCAACTGGCGCGCGCCACTTCAATTCGCATTTCCGGTGTGATCTGGTCGATGCGACCGGAGCGATAGCGCATCAGATAGAAACTCACGATCTTGAACACGCGCTGCCCGTCTCCCCAGCTGCGCGAATAAACGTACTTGATGTCGCCGAGCTTGGTCACGAGCTCAGCGGTTACCCCGGTTTCCTCCTTCACTTCTCTCAGCGCGGTCTCTAGCGGCTTTTCGCCGGGATCTACCAGCCCCTTAGGGAGCGCCAAGACCGGCTTCGCCTTGCTTCCGCGACGTCGCGATGGACTGCCCTCAACTCTGGACTGGTCGCCGGGCGGCTCAATCGCGGCCATCCACCAAGCCTCGTCCCGATTCCGGATGACCACGCCGCCCGCCGATATCTCCCGAACCATAGGCTGTAAGTTAACAGAGCCACAAGAGTTAGTCACGGTTCACCGACGCGTTCCCGATCGCCTCCGCCCCGTAGATACAGTCTTCAGGTCCCAAAAGTAATCTAAAAATGGCACGTTCGGGCCCTGTAGCCTTGGCCCCGTTTATGGCATCTTACGAGACAGTTGATGTAACGCTTGAATGTGGGTGCCTGGGGAACCGGGCATGTGGGGTAGCGGTGAAAAGTCTTGGCAGGATCGTCCGGTCCGTGCAGGCCTTTGGGCGGGAACTCTCGCGCAAGGCCGGTGGGCTTGAGCCACGAGTTCCTGCGATTGGTGTGGCGCTGGGTGGTGGCTTTGCCCGCGGCATGGCCCACATCGGCGTTCTGAAAGTCCTCGAAGAAGAAGGTATCCCGGTCCGCATCGTTGCCGGCACCAGTGTGGGCGCACTCATCGGCGCGGCTTATTGCAGCGGACTCTCCATCGAAGAGCTGGAAAAAGTAGCGCACTCTGTTCGTTTCACCACCTTTGCCCGCTGGACCGTCTCACGATATGGCTTTGCCTCAAACGACCGCATGGTCTCGTTCCTTGCGCGCATTTTGAAAGTAAAAACTTTCGAAGAGTTGCGCATTCCTCTCGGCGTGACCGCAACCGATTTCAACACTGGCGAAGGCGTGGTCTTTCATTCCGGTTCAATCATCGATCCCGTGCGCGCCAGTTGTGCTTATCCCGGCATGTTCCTGCCGGTCAACATTCGCGGGCGCTGGCTGGTGGATGGCATGCTCTCGCATCCCGTGCCGACGGGGCCGCTGCACGAGATGGGCGCGGATCGCGTTGTGGCAGTGCATTTGAAGGGACAGTGGTCGAAAGACGGCGCGCCGCGTCATCTTTTTGATGTGATTGGACAATCCTTCGCCATCGCGCAAGACCAAATGAGCCATCTCTGGCGCGGGGCAGCCGACGTGATTGTCGAGCCCGAGGTAGCCGGCTTCGCCTATGACGACTTCAAACGCGCTGGCGAGTTGATTCGCTGCGGAGAAGTAGCCATGCGGCAGGCGCTGCCGGAAGTTCGCCGGTGGCTGGAGACGAGCGTAGAACACTCGGTCGCTGCCGAAGCTCGTCCCGTGGTGGCGCGTCCCGCGCCCATGCCCGCGGACTAACCGCTCCAATTCTGAATTTTTGGGAAGCGTGACGCTTCTCGGCCCCGAAACTCCGCCGAGTTCATTGACTTGCCCGTTCCGCCCACGTAAGATTCGCCCCACGAAATAATCGGCCCGGCCAGCGCATTGCTGGTTTCTTGCGAAGGCCGATAGACAGGCATTCTGTAGGGCCGAGCCATTCTCGATCGGTTAGACTTTCAAATTTCAGGAGGCGTGATGCTGCTTCGTCTGGAGAGCCGTCCGGTTGGGGATGTGCTGGTCATGCAGTGTCACGGCCGAATCGTGACCGGCAATGAAGTTTTTACTTTGCACGCACAGGTTGCGGACTCCATCGACAAATACGGCGACGTCGTGCTCCAACTGGATCATGTCGAGTTCGTCGACAGCAGCGGGCTAGGAGCCCTGATGCGATTGGTGCAAGCCGCGCGCGCCAAGGGTGGAGATCTTAAGCTCAGCGGAGTGCCACCGAAAGTCCGCAAAGTGCTGCAGCTCACCAACCTGCTGGCGCAATTTGAAACCTACGAAACAGTAGAAGAAGCGATTACCGCGGCCTACCTGGGTTCGCGATACTCACGCGGCAAAACCGGGGATGCTCGCCCACGCATGCTTTGCGTCTACCCGTCGACGGATGTGTGTATGCTTCTGCGCGAAGTGCTGTGCAGTGCGGGATACAACGCGCTGACTACCACCAACCCCGACGACGCGCAGATCCTGCTCAAGGCGACCAAGGCGAAACTGGTCGTGGTTTCTTCCCGCGTCCAATCCCTGCGCGGCAAGCCGATCGGCAAGGCACTGCAGGAAATTGATCCCACCGTGGCTCTTCTTGTTTTGGAAGAGAACTTTGCGACGCAGGATCCCGGAGAAGCAGCGGAGAGACTGTTGAGCGAAGTCAGCAGCCGGCTGGCCGCTCCGCAATAACGCCGCGGCATCATTCGTCCATTCTTTAGGCACATTCCCGTGTGCGCCCAGCCCTTGCGCGCAACCGCGTTCGGCGCTACGATTCGCCTGCTGATGGAGGTTGAGCTCCATTTCCCTCCACCGGCGGAGGTGACCTATGAAACGCTACGCCGGGTCGCTGGTGCTGATTGTCGTCCTCTTCTCTCTTGTATTTCTGGCCACGCAAGCAGCCGCCCAGACCGACCAAATCCTGATTCCGGCCGGCACGCCGGAAGACCATGAGCTGCAAGCCATCTCAAACGAGCCGGACGCTGCCAAGAAACTTGCGATGTATCAGGATTTTGTCCAGAAGTATTCGTCGAACCAAGCGGCAGTGACTTACGCCGACTGGCAGATTTCGCAGGCCTACCAGAGTACCGGCGATTTTAAAAAGGCGCTCGAGTTTGGCGACAAAGCGCTGGCCGGTTCCCCACACAATCTCGACATCGTGGTTTCGCAAGCCAACATCGCACAGCAAGCCAAAGACAATGTCCACCTGATGGCCTATGCCGCCAAGGGCGGCGCGGTTTGCAACTCCATCGAAAAGCAATCCAAGCCGGAAGGCATGAGCGACCACGATTTTAAACTGCAGGTAGAGGAAGACAAAAGAGAAGCCAAGAGTAACTGCGACTTTCTGGAGTCGGCGGGCTTCAACGTGATTGCCAGCGAGAACGATGCCAAGAGCCGGATGGCCTACATCGAACAATATTCCATGGCCTTCCCCAATTCGAAATTTCAGGATCAGGTCTCGAACTATGCCATGTACACGCTCGGTCCCGGCCAATTGAACGATCAGGCGCGGCTCTTCTCGTACGGAGAAAAAATGCTGGTGGCCAATCCGAACTCGCTACCCGCCTTGCTGTTGCTGGCTGGGTCTTACGTCGATGATCCCAGGCCCGGCAGCATCGCCAAGGCCACTACCTACGCCCAGAGAGCGATTACAGTCGCCAAAGCGGACGAGCCGGATGCCAACAAGCCGCGCAAGATCTCAGCCGGAGCGGCGCACTCAATTGTCGGCTACGCGGACATCAAAGAAGACAAGACGGCGGCGGCGATTCCAGAGTTGAAGTCCGCGTTGGAACTACTGAAGGGGCAAGATGATCAGCAATACTCCATCGCGCTATACAGGTTGGGTTTTGTCTATGCCAAGCTCAACAAGGTGACCGAAGCGCGCGAAGTCCTGACCGAAGCCGTGAAGATCTCCGGCCCGGTTCAAGCCATGTCGCAGGACCTGCTGACCAAGGTAAATGCGGCTCGGGCGAAAGGGAAGTGATCGCGATTCAAGGCTTCAGCAACTCGTCCGAGAGCAGGCGAGCCTTCATGGCGAGATTACGCCCGCGCTCCAAATCGCCAGCCGCGATGGCTTTCTTCGATTGTTCCAGAAAGTCCTTAATCTGATTCACCACGTCTTGCTGGCTCGAACTGAGTTGACGCTCCGCAATCTTCTTCAGGTTCTCCTCGGTGGCAGCGGTGAGTTGCTCAGTGGTGGAGCGCTCTTGTGATGCCTGTTCCGCCGTGGCATCCCCCTTCAGTTGCACCGTGGGCTCTTTCGATCCACCGTTCTTGATCACTACAATCGGAGGCTGGCACGGTTTCACCGCAGTCGATTTGGCATCAGTCGCAGTCTGCTGGTTGGTGTTGCCAGCAGTCTTTGTCGTCGACCCGGCGTTGGATGCATTGGCCGAATTGCCCGCGCCGGGCTGATTCGGCGTGGTGGTCGAAGTTGAGCAGTCCGGAACAGCCGCTTTCTTGCGATGCTGGCGTGGCTTGGGAGAAGGTTTGGGTGGGTTCGGCGAACTCTGTGTTTGCCCAGAGGGCGAGGCCGCAGCAGGTGCCGGAGGCGGCGTTTGGGCCTGCGACGCAACTGCGCCACCCTGATCTTGGACAGGCGATGCCCGCATGCCGGCGGGAAACAGACTTGCAAGACAAACCACGAGGACCGCGGCCAGAGTCATGATTCAATCCCAAGCACCGTGAAAGTACGTCAATTTTACGCCTCGGCGCGGCAGGGAAGAAATCAAGTTCTCGGTTTTGTCATCTCGGCTTCAAGATGAACAGGGCCTTCGTGATCGGAATCAAGATTTGAATCCGCCAGAGGAATCCGGAACCGGAACGTCGTCCCCTCGCCCTCCGCCGACTCAAACTCTACCGATCCGTGATGCCAGTTCAGAATCTGGTAGGTTTGCGCCAGCCCAACGCCCGTGCCGTCCTTTTTTGTAGTGAAGTAAAGCTCGAAGACCTTTTCGTGCATGTCCTGCGCAATGCCGATGCCGCGATCGCAAATTTCGGCGACCACGACATTGCCGTCAGGGTGCGCTGAAATCGTCAGCGGGCCTCCCTGGGGCATGGCCTGCACTCCATTGAGCACAACATTCAGCAGCGCCTGCTTCATCAGGTCGAGGTCTGCCTTGACCAGCAGCGGCTCCCGCCACACTTCGCGCCGGATTTCGACGCCATGTTGCGCCGCGTCCGGAGCGGCGAGCAGCGCTACGTCATCGAGCAGACGGCGAAAGTCCACTTCCACCAGATGCAACTCGCGGGCGCGCATGAAATCGACCAGCGTTTGCACCACTCGATCGAGCCTCTGAATTTCGCTCCCGATAATGTCCATGTGGCGGCGAGTATCGGGATCGAGCTGCGACAGCTTGTTCTGCAAAAGTTGTAAGTGGAGCACGATGGCATTGATGGGATTCTTGACTTCGTGGGCCACGCCGCCGGTTACTCGTCCACTGGCCGAGAGCCGACGCGACATCTCAATCTCGTCTCCGATGCGCCGCACCGATTCGGCATCGCGCATGGTGAGCAGGGCGCCAATGTGTGTGCCTTTTTCCTGCACAAAATCCATTGACACCTGGACCCGCCGGCCGCCGGCCGCTATGAATTCGCGCTGCGAGAGCGGACGCTTCCGATCGAACGCATCCAGCACCATTGATCCCAGGGGCAAGTCGCGAGAAAAAATTTCTCCTGCCGTTCGGCCCAGCAATTCTCCGCGTGGCCGGCCGAGGAAGCGCTCGACTGGCGCACTCACCAGCACCACGCGGGAGTCGCGCGTGAACAGCATCAGGCCGTCTTGCAGCTTGGACATGAGCTGATCGACGTTGTCTTTCAGTGCGGAAAAAATCTCTTTCGTGTCCCGCATCTGCCGCCCCAGGTTCGCGATCTTCAGCGTGACCAGCCCGAATTCGTCGTGTTCCGACTCCTTTCCCGAAAGCTCTTCACTTGTTCCCAAGCTGACGCTGTCGAGGTTGCGGCTGATCTCTCTCAATGGGCCAAGGGCCACATTCGAGATCATCGCCGCCAGCAAGAGCGAGGCAACAATCGCCGCAATCGAGAAATAAAGAGCGCGCATCAGACGAGGCTCGAGTTCATCTTTCAGCAGGACCGTGGACACGCCAATGCGGATCGTGCCAAAGGGCTCTCCGTTGAGTTGTAGCGGGTAGGTCACGTCGTAGACTGCGGTGGGTTGGTACACCAGACGAAGTTGTTCGCGGAAGCGAGCCGTCGTCACGCTGCGAAAGTCCGGTCTCGGCGGAATTTTCTTGCCCGCCAGCTGCGCATTCGAATGAAGCAACGCTTTTCCATTCGTGTCCACGACGGATGCATCATAAATATAGGGCCAACCCGAGGTATCCGATTCAAGATTGTTCAGTAGATTCGTATCCATCGGCAGATATTCGGCCAGCGCCCGCCGCACCGCCACCGGATCATCCGTGTCGATGCGCGTGCTGCTCAGATCCGGGAGGTCGTTCTCGGCGAAATAGGCCAGTTGCTGCGTGAGCCGGTAACTGCTGTCGTAGGTGTTGTTGATGCTCTGGCGAAGAAACTGCGAGACGTAAAGATATGAGGAAATAGTCACGATCACCGCGACCATGAAGGTAATGGCGAGCACGATTGTGACTTTACGTCGCATAAGAAAACCGCAGCCAGTGAGTTAGTGATCTTTGGCCAGTCCGTCAACGCAAGCGGCTGCGCGAAGCTGAAATTCTAGACTTTCTACCAGACACTGATCACGAATCACTGGCCACTACGCTCGACCTCTTCTTTCACTGGTTCCGCGTCTGCCGTGCCGCCCCCGTATTCCTTGAGCTTATTATGAAGAGTTTTCAAGCTAATGCCGAGGATTTCCGCGGCCTTCGTCTTATTATTGCTGGTCGATTCCAGGGTTTTGAGAATCAACATCTTCTCCGCTTCACCCACCGTGGTTCCTACCCCCAAACGGATCGCATCAGGATCATTGGCGCTGGTGCGCAAGATGGCATGGCCGAATCCGGGCGGCAGATGTTTCGTCTCGATCATGCCGCTGTCGCACACGATCACCGCCCGCTCAATCGTGTTGCGCAACTCGCGGACATTTCCTGGCCAGGTGTAGTTGTTGAACAGATTCAGCACTGCTTCGCTGACAGCGGCAACTTTGCGGCCATGTTTCGTGCTCATTTCCGAAACCAGAAGCTGAACCAGATCCGCAATGTCTTCCTTGTGCTCCCGCAGGGGAGGCATGTGAATGTTGAACACATTCAACCGGTAATAAACATCGCTGCGCAATTCTCCCGAGGCCACAGCATCGTCCGGAACCTTGTTCGTGGCCGCCAGTACGCGCACATCCACCGACGTTTCAACTTTACTGCCCAGACGCCGGAGTTTGTGGTCCTCGAGCACGCGCAGCAGCTTCGCTTGCGTGCCCACCGGCATTTCGCCGATTTCGTCGAGCAAAATCGTTCCCCCCTCGGCGAGTTCGAAGCATCCCGTGCGCCGCTCCAGGGCTCCGGTGAAAGCACCCTTTTCGTGGCCGAAGATTTCACTTTCGATCAGCGTCTCCTGAATGGCTGCACAGTTGATGGCGACGAAAGGTCTTTCCCGGCGCGGACTCAGTTGGTGAATCGTGCGAGCCACCAGTTCTTTACCCGTGCCGCTTGCCCCGGTGATCAATACCGACGCGGTGCTCGGAGCCACGAGTTCGATCAGCCGGAAGATTTCCTGCATCTTGCGCGACGTCCCCCGCAGTTGCCCCAAAGAACCCGTGTCCCTCAACTTGCGGCGGGTACTTTCGAGTTCGGTGCGGATACCCACGAGAGCGGACGCGTTTTGCAGCATCGTGCGCAGGCGCTGCGTATCGATCGGCTTGGTGATGTAGTCGTAGGCCCCCATCCGCATGGCCTGAACCGCACTATCGATCGTGCCTTGCGCCGTCACCAGGATCACGGCCATGTCCTGAGTCTGCTCCGCCAGCCGTTCCAGAAGTTCAAGACCACCCATGCGCGGCATTTTGAGGTCGGTAATCACGATCGACGGAGTCCATTGCCCCGCTTTTTCCAGCCCTTCAACGCCGTCGCCGGCAGTTTCGGTGCGGTAGCCCCAAGACGTGACCAACTCCGCCAGCCCCGTGCGCTCGTTCTCTTCATCTTCAACAATCAGTATTCTCTGGCTCATCCCTTGCTTTTGCCCGCTTCTTCGGTGGCGAATCTTCGATAATCCTGGGCACCGAGACTACAACCATACTCGGCCAGCTTCCTGTCGAGCAAGGTCCGGGAGGGCTGCTTCCACGCTGCTTGCTCGACCGGACTGCAGACGGCGCGGCCTACATCAATGTCAATTTGAGACGAGATTGAGCTGAAAGAATCGACGAATTCGAGGTCCAGCACCGGTATTTTTCAAATCACTCTTTAACTTTGAGATTGCCGTAGGTTAGAATTGCGGGTTCCCAAAACAGGAGTCCGACCTTACAGTTGCTGACTCTCGGAATGTTTTTCTTACCGCGGCCGTCGGACCCCAAGTACACGTGAGCCGCGTATCGATATTATGACGGAGGGAAGAATGTTAGCTTGTTCGAAGTTCAGCAAGGGCCGCGCGGTGATCGGCCTGCTAGTGGTTCTTGCAGTATCACTCATCTCGAGTGCTGCGTTCGCGCAGAGCGACTCGAATCCGAAATGGGATTTGTTTGCCGGATATCAGTGGCTGCACCCAGGTGGCACGGTGCCCGCGCCTTTCGGGGATTTCAACAATCCCACCGGGTTCAATGTTCCCGACATGTCTGCCGGATTCGGTGCCGCCCTCACCTACAACTTCGATCCCCACTGGGGCATTGAATTTGATCTTGGTCATAACTGGGGGAGCAGCAATTACGAAACTACCGGATCGATTGGTCCCCGTTTCATGTGGCGCACCGACGGCGCAAATTATTTCTTGCACACCATGGTCAGCTTGAACCGCCTGTCGGTCAATGGCCTCAATGCGGGAAATGGCGTAGGAGCGATTCTCGGCGGCGGCATGGACTTGCCCATCAAGAAGTGGCTCGCGTTTCGCTTGTTTGAAGCCGACTACGTCTGGGCGCGGCATAACTATTCCAGCTTCGCTTCCCAGGATTTTCCCAACCTGGAGCGTCCTTCGTTTGAAGGCGTCCGCCTGCGCACTGGTCTGGTTTTCAGCTGGGGCGGCGCCCCTGCGGTAACTCCGGCCGCGAGTTGCTCGGTGCAGCCGACGGAAGTCATGGTGGGTGAGCCCATCACCGCTACGGTTACCGCCAGCAACTTCAACCCCAAGCACACGGTTACTTATGCCTGGAGCGGCAACGGCGGCCAGGTTACCGGCAAGGACACAACCGCGCAAATCGACACCACCAACACTGCTCCCGGCAGCTATGCCGTCACGGCTCACGTGACGGATCCGAAAATGAAGAACAACAACGAGGCGAGCTGCACCGCGAGCTACACCATCAAGCCGCTGCCTCCGAAGAACCCTCCGACCATGAGTTGCTCGGCTAGTCCGTCGAGCGTCCAGACTGGCGCCAGCGTGACCGTAACCTGCACCTGCACCAGTCCGGATAACGTTCCGGTTACCGTCTCCAACTGGACCGCCAGCAGCGGAACGGTTTCTGGAAGCGGCAACACAGCGACTCTCTCGACCGATGGCGCAGCGCCGGGAACCATCACCGTCAGCGCCACCTGTACCGATTCGCGCGGTTTGACGGGTCAAGCGTCGACCCAAGCGACGGTTGAAAATCCGCCACCCCCACCGCCGAAAGCCGCCAAGCTGAGCCAGTGCGACTTCCCCAACGAGAAGAAGCCCTGGCGCGTGGATAACACCTGCAAGGCCATCTTGGATGACGTAGCCAAGAACCTGCAGCAGAATCCCGACAGCAAGCTGGTGATCGTAGGCAACGCTGAACCAGCCGAGAAACGGAAGAATCTGGCGGCGGAACGCGCCGTCGATTCCAAGTTCTATCTGACAGAAGGCGAAGCCAAGCAGGGCATCGATGCGAGCCGCATCGAAGTCCGCACCGGCAGCGGTGGCACCAAGACCGCCGAGTACTGGATTGTGCCCTCGGGTGCGACCTTCGACTCGACCGGCACTCAACCCGTGGATGAATCCAAAACAAAGGCAATTCCGGATCATCCCAAGCCGGTGGCCAGGAAGGCTGCCAAGAAAGCGCAGTAATCTCGGTAATGAGGGAAAGGGCCGGTCGTCGAAAGCGACCGGCCTTTCTTATGCGTGGCCTTCAGTAACTTGCCCGGGGACGGTTTCGCCTGTCAGTCTAGTTTTCGCATCTCACTTTCTCCGATTTGGGGCGAAGAATCTTTATGAAATCTGCTTGGCTTAAGTTGTTGGCGGTGTTGATGTTAGCTTCGGTCTACGCGGCGGCGGGCAGTCACCAGTGGGCTATTCTGGGTCCCGATGGCGGCGATGTTCGCAGCCTGGCCTTCGACCCTCATAACCCCAACCGTATCCTGCTGGGCACCAGCACTGGCGTGCTTTTCGTCTCCGATGACTCCGGCCATAGCTGGACACGGTTTGCCAAGCTGGGCAGCGGTGACGATTATGTGCTCGATCACATCGCCTTCGATCCCCAGAACTCCAAGGATATCTTCGTTTCCGCGTGGAGCGTTCAGGATCAGAACGCCGGCGACATTTTCCGCACCCACAACGGCGGGAAGGACTGGGAAGTTCTGCCGGCCATGCGCGGCAAGTCCGTACGCGCCATGGCGATCTCGGTTTCCGATCATAAGGTTATAGTTGCGGGCGCGCTCGATGGCGTCTACCGCAGCACCGATGGCGGCAACAATTGGCAGCGCATTTCGCCCAATGACGGTGTCGTCAAGAACATCGAATCAATCGCTGTCGATCCCAAAGATCCGAACGTCGTCTATGCCGGAACCTGGCACCTCGCCTGGAAGACCAGCGACGGCGGCGCCAACTGGCAGCACATCAATAAAGGCATGATCGATGACTCCGACGTTTTCTCGATCATCGTCAGCTCCGCCAATCCTTCTGAGGTTTTCGCCAGCGCCTGCTCCGGTATTTATAAGAGCGTCAGCGGCGGCGATCAGTTCGACAAGATTAAGGGCATTCCCTTTACCGCGCGCCGAACCCGAGTGCTGCGGCAGGATCCCAGCAATCCGGCGATCGTTTATGCCGGTACCACCGAAGGTTTGTGGAAGAGCGTCGACGAGGGTAAGAACTGGAAGCTCGCGAGCAGCCCTGAAGTCGTGGTGAATGACGTACTCGTCGATCCGCGCAACTCGCAGCGTGTATTGCTTGCGACCGATCGCAGCGGCGTACTCGCCAGCGACGATGCCGCGGCGACCTTCACTTCCTCGAACCACGGATACGCTCACCGTTACGTGAGTGCCATTCTGGCCGATAGCAAAGAGCCGAACACCATCTACATCGGCTTGGTCAACGACCGCGAATTCGGCGGCGTGTTCTTCACTCACGATGGCGGACAAAACTGGCAGCAGCGAAGCTCGGGCCTTGACGGCCGCGATGTCTTCACTCTGAAGCAAGCCAGCAACGGAACTCTCATCGCCGGTACGAACAAAGGCGTCTTTGAACTGGCCGAAGGTACTTCGACCTGGCATCCCATCAACAATGTTGTGATTTCGAAGACGGTTTCGCACACGGTCACTCTGAAGAGCGGCAAGAAAAAGACTGTGAGCTCCACCACCAGCGCCCATTCCATTCTTGAGGGCCGCGTGAACGATGCTGATCTGGGATCAACCCGTTGGTTTGCGGCAACTTCCTCCGGGCTCTTCACCAGCAAAGATCACGGCAAAGTCTGGATTGGTGGACCGGTTGCCGGAGAGAAAGACTTTGTCTCCGTGCAGTCGCAGGATGGCCTTGTGGTCGCTGCAACCCGCTCGACAGTCCTGGTTTCTCAGGATTCGGGAGCGGCCTGGCAGTCGGCGCGGCTGGCTTCGTATCCGATCAACATTCGCAGCGTGACCGTAGCGCCCGATGGGCAGGTCTTCGTGGCTACCCGCGAAGGTGCTTTCCACAGCGCGGATTCCGGCAAGAGCTGGAACCACCTGGTCACCGGTTTGCCGGATAAGGACATCACCTCGGTAGCCTACGATGGCAGCCACAAACGTCTGCTCGCCACCAGCGGTCAGACCGGCGTCGTGTTCGAGAGCATGGACGGCGGCAGCACCTGGCAGCGTGGACCGGATTCCGGTTACCCGCTCCGCCGCATCAGCGTGGTGCACGGCCGTTACGTCGGAGCTACTCCGTTTGATGGCGTGATCGCTCAGCCGGAAAACGAATCGCAGAGCGCCAACGCTGGAGGCGGAACCAACTAGTCTCTCGGTTACCGGTCGCAGTCAGTTCGCGGAGAGCGTCACGCTCTCCGCGTTTTTTTGCAGCTTTTTTTTGCATGACGGAAGGCAACTTCTACATACACCCGCCCGAGCATGCGCGTATCTGTCTGATTCTTATCATTCCTGATCTGGTATTTCACTTGCCACTACCCAGCGCTGGAGGATCGAGCAACCATACCCTGTATGGAGACCCGCCAAGGCCGCGATCGTTGTAAGTTCGGATCTTTGTTGCTCGCTCTCTGCCTTGCAACAGCGATCAACCAGGGATGCGGCGGTCCCGATGGACCGAACCAGACGCCGATCAGCGCGGCTCCCCCAGCACAGCAGAATCTCCCCTTCCACCAAAATCCAGATCATGCGACCGACGACAGCGCGCACCCAGAGGTGCCCGCCGATCGTTCGTCGAGCAGCAGCACGCCCTTTCGAACCGGCTCGCATTCCAATGCTCACAGTCTGCCGGCTGGAACCCTCATCACCGTCCGCCTGGATAGCTCTCTGCCCATCTCGCGAGTCCGTGCCGGCGACACATTTTCAGCGTCGCTGGCCGGGCCCGTTACCATGGATGGAGACACAGCCATCGAACGCGGCACGCCCGTCAGTGGCTGCGTTGAGTCCGCCCAACCGGCTGTCGATCGCCCCGGGTTGAGCCCTGATCCCGGATTTCTCCGCCTGACCTTGAAGACCGTCACTGTCGATGGCAGCACGCTCGCGCTTCAGACTTCCAGTCTGTTCGCCAAAGGCACTTTGCAGCCCATGGTTGGATCCGTTGCCGATGGCTCGAGCGCAGGATCAAGAGGCTTCTGGGTGCAAAAAGGACGTCGCCTGACCTTCCGGCTCACTGCCCCTGTCTCGTTCGCCGGTTCCAATTCCATCGCCAAATACGGCAACTCCGCGAGCGAATGATCCCTGGCATCGGCGTTGCAAATCGCCCTTCCAACTAAATTGCTAGACCCCTAAGCTGCACAATCAAAGTCTGTTTGCCTGTTTTCCACAGCTCTGTTACCGCCTTGAGTGACATATGCCCTTCGCAGTGTCAGATTGGGCCTCCTATAGTGGGACTCGAAACGTAAAGGCAGGTCAAACGAGGACCTGCCAATCCCATTTCGGGAGCACCGAGGTATCGAGCAAGCATTCTCCGGGTTCCTTTCGGCATCCTCCCCCGGCAAAGTATCAGTTATGAACACTGCCACTCCATTTCCATGGTCAGAGCTTTCCGCAACAGAGAACGCACCGCCGAGTTTTCGTTCCATCTTTGAACTCGCTCCCATCGCGGCAGCCCGCTGTAATCGCGAAGGAGTGATCATCGAAATGAATCCGGCTTTCGAGCAAGCGCTCGATCCTGATTTGGCGAAACAACACGTATTGCGGCTTTGCGACCTGGTTTCTGCGGAAGACCGCGACACCACGGAATCGCTTCTGCGCGCCCTGCTGGATTCCACTTGTGACAGCATCCGGGTCGAAGCAAAACGAAAAAGCTGCGGCGCCGATGGCCTGGCGATCACCGGCTGGACCGCGTGGCGCTTGGCTGCTTCCGGCGATGCCCTCCCTCACGCTTTACTGATCGCCGAACCCAACCACGAGATCGCGCCCGTAGACGAGAGTTTTCTGCAAACGCAGCGCTGGGAAGCAGTAGGGCGCCTGGCCGGAGGCGTCGTCCATGACTTCAATAACGTCCTGACCGGCGTCATGCTCTATTGCGATCTATTACTCTCCAGCCTGGATGTGCGCGACTGCCGGCGCCGTTACGCCGTCGAAATTCGTTCCGCCATTCTGCAGGCCACTGGACTGGTGCGCCAACTGCTGGCCTTCGCCCGCCCGCAATCCAGCCAGGTCCGCGCGGTCTGCCTTAATGAAATTGCCCAAAATATGCAGGATCTTCTGACTCGCCTGATCGGCGGGAATATTAAGCTGGAGTTCCGCCTCGATCCGGATTTGGGCTTGGTCAAGATCGATCCGGCGCAGGCCCAGCAAATCATCCTCAACCTGGTTCTCAATGCCCGCGATGCCTTGACCGACGGCGGGCGCATCGTAGTGGAGACTGGCAACCGCAGATTTCAAACCGTAGCCGGATCTCCACTGGCTCGGCGTGGCAACTCTGCATTCCCCTGCGTTCTGCTAGTTGTCTCTGACAATGGCCGCGGCATGGACGCGAAAACTCGACAGCGCCTCTTCGAGCCTTTCTTCACTACCAAGAGTGCGGGCCAAGGCACCGGCTTGGGGCTCACCACGGTTCGCAGCATTGTTACCAACAACCGCGGACTGATCCACGTTGAAAGCGAACTCGGACAGGGCACGCGAGTCATGATCCTTCTGCCGCGCGCATCCCAATCGACCGAAGCCGAGCTTCTGCAGACGGCCCACCCCCGTCCCGGTTCATCACCTACGCCACTTCAAGCAGTCAAAAAGGAATCACTCACATGACGTCAGCCGCTGTAAGTCCGTTAGTCGCTCAGCCCCAAACCCTGGCCGCCAACTATCTCAACCTTCTTATCGTCGACGACGAACGATCCATCCGCGAAGCTTGCCGCGAAGTCGCTCTCTCCCTCGGATTCAACGCCTACGTCGCCGATTCCGCCGAGCACGCCTTTCGCTTGCTGCAAACCCAAACCATCGATGCCATTTTGCTCGATTTGCGCCTGCCCGGCGCAAGCGGCCTGGAAGCTCTCCGCCAGATCAAGGCCCAGCGTCCGGAAGCCCTGGTCATCGTCGTGACCGGCTATGGAACGGTGCAATCGGCGGTGCAAGCCATGAAGCACGGCGCGTACGAGTACGTCACCAAACCCTTCAGCATTGACGAACTCAAGCTGCTGCTTGAGCGCGTTTCCAACCATCTCAAGCTGAAGACCGAAAACCGGATTCTGCGCGAGAAACTGAAGTCCAAGCAGGGCTACGGCGGCCTCGTCGGCCGCGCTCCCGAGATGGAGAAGCTCTACCGCATCATCGCCAAAGCCGCGAACAGCTCCCATCCCGTGCTGATTCTCGGAGAAAGCGGCACCGGAAAGGAAATGGTCGCGCGCTCTATTCATTATTCCGGACCTTTTCGCGACAAGCCTTTCATCCCCGTCGATTGCGGCTCCCTCGTCCCCACGCTGATCGAAAGCGAACTCTTCGGCTATGTCCGCGGCGCATTTACCGGCGCCAATCAAGCCAAGGACGGTCTGCTCGCGATCGCCGAGGGTGGCACCATATTTCTCGACGAAGTCGGCGAGCTTCCCGTCGATCTCCAATCCAAACTATTGCGTGCGATTCAGGAAAAGGAGATTCGTCCGGTCGGCAGCACCCGCCGCATTCCCATCAACGTCCGCATCATGGCCGCTACCAATCGCGATCTGGAACAGGCCGTCACCGAAGGCGCCTTCCGCCGTGACCTCTATTTCCGCCTGAACGTTCTCAGCCTGCGCATTCCGCCTCTGCGCGAACGCCGCGAGGATATCGCTCTGCTCATCGCGCACTTCATGGAGCGTGCCTCCCGCGCCTCCGCGCAGGAAAAAGTTCTCAGCGACGAAGCCCTCAAAGTTATGCTGGCCTATGACTGGCCGGGAAATGTCAGCGAGCTCGAAAACTGTCTGGAACGCACCTGCGCCTTTACCAGCGGACCACTCATCCACGTTGCTGACTTACCTCCAGCCATTGCTTGCACGGCAGCAGTGGTCCCGGCGAACGGAAATGGGAACGGCGCCAGTTCCAACAAGATCGTCCCCATGGCCGAGTTGGAGAAGCAGACCATCCTCAGCGCCATTGCAGAATTGAACGGCGACAAATTGCAAGCCGCCCGGCTCCTTGGTATCGGCAAAACCACGCTATACCGCAAGCTGAAGGACTACGCCGAGCACGCATATTAGAGACACGCTTATCAGGGAGAAGTTCAATTGTGAAATGAACGAAGCTCCAGTGATCCGCAACGGGAAAAGTGTCCTCAGCACGGCCGATAACTCCTGTGTTTTCAGTGCGAAGTTTGTTGGAGGTCCGCTTGCTGTAGAACCTGCATGATCTTACTCATTACACCATCAGCACGCGGTCCAGAGTGCGCTACCACGGTCCAAGACTCCACCGGCAACGAAACCCATTGGGCTCAAAATCTTCAGCAAGCCTTGGTACGCCTGCGGGAGCAGTCCTACTCCGCAGTAGTGATCGATCAATTCCTTCTCGAAAACGAGCCCGCCGAAAGCGATCAGGTATTCGAACACCTGGGCACAGCCTTCCCCGTCTACCTGAACTTTGCCATCAGCGGCATGGAACGCTTGCTCCGCGAAGTTCGTTCCGCTTTGCACCGCCGCAAGCGCGAGGAAACGCAGGCCCGCCGCTCCGTCGAACAACAATTCCGCAGCGAAATGTGTGAAAGCTTGACTGCGATGTTGCTCTCTTGCGAACTCGCAATGGCCGTCCCCAACATTCCCGCGCCGGCCGCGGAGAAAATCCTCTCTGTAGATAATCTGGCACGCGAAATGCAGCAACGGTTAGGCGTCAGCTGATCAGGCTGCATCGCTCCGCGCGGCCAAACCGTCCGCCCTTCCTGCATAATAGGAAATGCCGTCCAGCCCACCCAGACCTGCGCACAGCTGGACGCGGCTCGACGGAGTGGATGTGCTTCGCGGCCTCGCAATCTTCTTCGTGTTGATGAACCACGTCAATATTCGACTCATACAGGCCCATCTGGAGTACGCCAAGGGTCTCCCCGACCAACTGGTCTCCTCGCTGGTTTGGAATGGTCAGTTGGGCGTTCAGATTTTCTTCGCCGTCTCCGGCTTTCTCATTACTTCGACTACGCTCCGGCGCTGGGGTTCGCTTTCCCGCGTCAATATCCGAGACTTTTATTTGCTGCGCTTTGCCCGCATCGCGCCACTATTTGTCCTGCTGATTGCGGTGCTCACCTTCCTCCATCTAGCGGGCGTAAAACATTTCGTGGTCTTGCCGGAGACAGGCGGCCTTGGCCGAGCGCTCCTCGCCGCATTCACCTTCCATGTCAACGTCCTGGAGGCTCGCCGCGGATATCTTCCCGGCAGTTGGGACATCCTGTGGTCCCTCTCTGTAGAAGAGATGTTCTATCTGTTCTTCCCTCCGATCTGCCGTCTGTTCGGTCGAGGCAAGCTGCTGATAGCGCTTCTTCTCATCTTTGTCGTGCTCGGGCCGTTCGGCCGTACAACCCTCGCGCATAACAACGAGATCTGGCGGGAATATTCCTACCTCGGAGGCATGGATGCGATCGCTTTCGGATGCCTTACTGCATTACTGGTTTCCCGGAAACGCTTTTCCCGTCCTCTGCTCTCGGTTCTTGGCGTTGTTGGCGCAGCAATTCTGATTTTCAGCCTGGGATTCTCCCCGCAAGCCTCCGCGTTGGGCCTCGCCAAGAGCGGCCTCAATATGACCATCCTCGCGGTCGGCACCTGCATGGTCATAGCCTCCGTATCGCAGACGAACTGGACGAGTCCCCGGGTCCTCCGCCCGCTCGTGAAATTGGGTCAGCGCAGCTACGAGGTGTATCTGACCCACATGTTCATAGTTTTCGCCTTCTTTGAACTGTTCGTCATGGCAGGTAACCCTATGAAAGCGGTGCCGGTCTTATTCATCGCCGTCATTCTCCTTTCGGGTCTATCAGGAGAGTTGGTGGCGCGGTTCTACTCAGAGCCTATGAATCGTTTGCTCCGCGAATACTGGGGAGACGGGAGCGCTCGGCTCGGATCGGCTGTGAGTCGTTCCTAAGCCGCGCAAGAATTCTTCGACGCCTCACCCGGATTCGCATTAGAATAGGCGAGCGCGACTCGCTGGGTGCCGCTTCCACCGCGGCATCCCGCATGCTCCCCGGAGGCGCTTTGCACGTTCTCGTCACTGCCGATACCATGTCTGGCTCCTGGACCTATGCTCGCGAGCTGGTCACCGGACTGGTCACGCGCGGCGTGCGCGTCACGCTGGTCACCTTCGGCGAGATTCCCCTACCCGATCAGATTACCTGGATGGACCATCTCCATGGCCTGGAGTACCGCCCCACCGCTTTTCGCCTCGAGTGGATGGACGAGGCCCCGCAGGACCTGCTCGATTCTTCGGAATTCCTCGCTACCCTGGTGCGCGAGGTTCATCCCGACCTGCTTCATCTGCACCAGTTCTGCCACGGCGATCTTCAAGTCGACGTTCCCCGCGTGATCATGGCTCACGGCGATCTCATTACCTGGAGCCAGGCCGTGCAGGGCTGCACTCCGCGTCCCACGCCCTGGCTCAAGTGGTACCGCGAAACCGTCGTCCGCGGCATTGCGGCCGCCGATGCGGTGATCGCACCCTCGGTCTGCATGCTCGACGCTCTCCGCGCCACCTACACCGAGCCCCGCCGCGAGGCGATCATCTATCCGGGACGCAATCCCATCTTCTTCAATCCCTACATCAGCAAGGACGACTCCGTGCTTTCCGTTGGCCGCCTGGTCGATGCCGGCAAGCAGGTCTTCCTCCTTACCCAGCACGCTCATCCGTTCCCGGTCTGCATCGTCGGTGCGGAGCAAACTGTCCCGGTCCCGCGCATTCCCATCCGTGCCGATGTAAAAGTCGCGACCGCCGAAGCCAGCGTCGCCATTCGCGGCCCTCAGACCGAAGCTCAACTCCGCTCGCTTTACAGCCGCGCCGCCGTCTACGCCGCCACTCCCCGTTACGAGCCTCTCGGCATGGCTCCGCTCGACGCCGCATTTTCCCGCTGCGCCATCGTTGCCAATGACATTCCCAGCTTCCGCGAAGTCTGGGGCGATGCCGCGCTCTACTTCCGCACCAACAATGCCGGCAGCCTGGCCTCAATCCTCCGCCAACTGGATGCCGACCGTCCCCTGCGTCAGGCTTATGCCGACCGTGCCTTCGCCCGCGCCCGCGAACGCTTCACCGCCCAGCGCATGATTGATAGCTACCTCGATCTTTACCGCAGCCTGGTCAGCACCAACACCCTGGCCGCGTGAGCTAATTTTTCTCCGCAACCGACTTTTCCGCGGCTGCATCTCTAGGAGCCAGAGGTGGATCTGTGCCGCAATCTTCCAGTGGAACCATTCCCTTACGAAAATTCGGCCGTGCCGACGCCAAAGTCTCCGCCCTCGGCTTCGGCGGCCATCACCTCGGCGAAGCTCCCGATGCGAAAACCGCGATCGAGATGATCCATCAGGCCGTCGATGGCGGAATCACGTTCTACGACAACTGCTGGGAGTATCGCCGCGGAAAGACGGAAGTCTGGATGGGTGCTGGCCTCAAAGGCCGCCGCGACAAAGTCTTCCTGATGACAAAAACCTGTCCCCACGGCCGCGATGGCAGTCTGGCTTTGCAGATGCTTGAAGAATCCCTGCACCGATACCAGACCGACCACCTCGACCTCTGGCAAGTCCATGGCATGGGCTTTGACAACGACCCCGAACTCTTCATTCGCAAGGATGGCGCAGCCGAAGCCCTCGAGAGAGCCAAGAAAGATGGCAAAGTCCGCTTCGTCGGATTCACCGGCCACAAAAATCCCAAAGTTCATCTCGCCATGCTGAATACCGGCTTCCCCTTCGATGCCGTTCAGATGCCTCTGAACGCCTTCGACGCTACCTTCACCCGAAGTTTCGAAAGGGACGTGCTGCCCGAACTCACCAAACGGGGTATCGCCGTCCTCGGCATGAAGCCCTTAAGTGGCCACGGCGACGCCATCAAACGCGGCGTCATCACCGCGGAAGAAAGCTTGCGTTATGCCATGAGCCTTCCCGGCGTCACCACCACCATTACCGGTATCGATAGTCTCAACGTGCTCCACCAGAATCTGCAGATCGCGCAGAACTTTACTCCCATGACGGAATCGGAAATGAATGCACTCCGCGACCGCTGCAAGCCGGACGCCGCCGATGGCCGCTACGAGGTCTATAAGTTGTCGCTGAGGTTTGATAATCCCGAAGCCCGCCTCGCTCACGGCTTTCCGCTCGACACGCAACAATCCGAAGTCAAGGACATGCTCGGGGCTCAGGAAAACACAGGTCACCCCTGGCCAGAGAAGCAATTTTAGGAGAACGACGTGATTTCGAAGTTCGAATGGAATCGCCGAAGTTTTATCAAAGGAGCAGCCGTCCTGGGCGCGGCGCCGCTCCTACCCGGAGGCAGCATGGCGCAGCAACAGTCCGATCCATCACAGCAGATCCCCGAAGGACAGGTGCCCAAAAAGCCGCTGGGCCACACTGGTGTCCAGGTGTCTGCCATGGGACTTGGCGGCTATCATCTCGGCTCCGCGGAAACTGACCAGGCCGCGATGGAGATCGTCGCCAAAGCCTTCGACCACGGCGTCACATTTTTCGACAACGCCTGGGAATATCACGATGGCCTCAGTGAAGAGCGCGTCGGCAAAGCGCTGAAAGGGAAGCGTGATCAGGCGTTCGTCATGACCAAAGTCTGCACCCACGGCCGCGACAAAAAAATAGCCATGCGCATGCTGGAAGAATCTCTTCGCCGCCTGCAAACCGATCATCTCGACCTCTGGCAAGTCCACGAAGTCGTCTACGAAAACGATCCCGATTTAATCTTTGCTCCCAATGGCGTCGCCGAAGCGCTCGTCGCCGCCAAGCAACAAGGCAAGGTACGCTTCATCGGCTTCACCGGTCACAAGGATCCTGAAATTCATCTCCGGATGTTGTCCCACGATTTTCCCTTCGACACCGTGCAGATGCCGCTGAACTGTTGCGACGCAACTTTTCGCAGCTTCGAAACCCAAGTCCTGCCCGAAGCAACCCGTCGCGGCATTGCTGCTCTGGGCATGAAAAGCCTGGGAGGCAGCGGGGAGCTCGTTCGCCACGGCGCCGTAGCACCTGGAGAAGGACTCCGTTATGCCATGAGCCTCCCCGTGGCCACCACGATCAGCGGCGTGGACACCATGCAGGTTCTCGACCAGAATCTCAAAGTCGCGGTAAACTTCGAACCGCTCGCTGCCGCCGAAATGCAGGCTCTGCGCAACCAATGCCGCTTTCTCGCCTCCGACGGGCGCCTGGAACTCTTCAAAATGACCACTAAGTATGATGGCAAAGTCGGCCGCGAACAACATCACTTCCCAACCACCGAAGAGTTACCGATCTAGCGTAATTCAACTTTCCGCCCACGCGACACGCACCCTTCCTTGGTGATATCTTCTTATCCTTACTAGAAACCCGTAAGGTTGGAGGAATTACCACTCATGGCTCAAGTAAAAATTACCGTGCGTCCCAATGGTCCGTTCCGCGTCGAGGCGGCCGAAGGTTCCGTCGAGCTCGTCGACGCCAACGGCACTCCGTATGACCTCACTGGCAAGCCCGCTTTTTCTCTCTGCCGCTGCGGCGGATCGGTCAACAAGCCTTTCTGTGACGGTACCCATAGCCGCATCGGATTCCAGGGCGCGGAATTAGCCGTCAAGAAAGCCGACAGCTAGAACTCGAGGCCCGGATAAAGATGACCGACCGAACCGAACGCGAGCTGGGCGACCGCGAATTGGGAATGAATCGCAGCATCACGCGCCGTGACTTTCTCAACGGCGTGGCCGTTACTGCGGGCGCTGCCCTGATGCCGTGGCATCTTTTCGCCGACGGCGATCCGGAGAAATCGCCCGCCTACTACCCGCCAGCGCTCACCGGAATGCGCGGCAGCCATCCCGGCTCGTTTGACGCCGCACACGCCTTGCGCGACGGAACTTTCTGGGACACCGCTGGCACGCCGCAGGACACCGGCGAGATCTACGACCTCATCATCGTGGGCGGCGGCATCAGCGGCCTCTCCGCCGCGCATTTTTATCGCAAAGCTGCGGGCGCGAACGCGCGCATCCTCATCCTCGACAATCACGACGATTTTGGCGGACACGCCAAGCGCAATGAATTCCGCGTGGACAACGCGTTCCGCCTCGGCTTTGGCGGGACGTATTCCATCGAAAGCCCCGCGCCCTACAGCAAGGAAGCGCGCGGCCTGATCGAAGAATTGGGCATCGACGTGGCATCGTACCCCAGGTATCACGATGCCAAGCTGTATCACTCTCTCGGCTTGCGTCCGAAGATTTTTTTCGACAAAGAAACATTCGGTGCAGATCGTCTGGTAACGAGTCCCGCGTCGTTCGGCGGCGGTGAAAAAGATTACGCCAATGCCGCGGAGATCGAAGCTTGGAAGCAAATGCTCGCGCAAGCGCCCATTGCCCCCCAAGCCAAGATCGATTTCGAGCGCCTGCTGCGCGACGAGCAGGATTATTTTCCCGGCCTTACCTCCACGGAGAAAAAAGCCAAGCTCGCGCGCATTAGTTACGCCAGCTTCCTCAGCGATGTCGTAAAAGTTCATCCCGATGTCGTAAAGGTTTTCCAGACTGTACCGCATCCGTTGTTTGGCGTGGGAATCGACGCGGTTTCGGCACAGGATGCCTGGGGATTCGATCTGCCCGGCTTCGAAGGAATGAAGCTCGACCCCGCGCCCGGCAAGGGCATGAATCGCGACGCGATTCCGAATGAAGAAGCGGAGAAATATTTCTTCCACTTCCCCGATGGCAACGCGACCATCGCGCGCCTCCTGGTGCGCAAACTGATTCCGGATGCGATCGCAGGAAACTCCGCAACCGACGTGGTACTCGCGAAGGCAAATTACTCCAAGCTGGACTCGGCCGCATCCCCCGTGAAGATTCGCCTCAACAGCACCGCGGTTCGCGTGAAGCACGTCGGCGATGCGGCTGCCGCAAAGGAAGTCGAAGTGGCCTACGCACGCGGCAGCAAGGTATACACCGCGAAGGGGAAGAACTGCATCCTGGCCTGCTGGCATGTGGTCATCCCGTATATCTGTGACGGGCTGCCGCAAAAGCAGCGGGACGCGCTGGCCTCGGCGCAAAAGGTTCCGCTGCTCTATACCAACGTCGCTCTGCGCAACTGGACTTCATTTCAGAAGCTGAATACGAATGCGGTTTACGCCCCCGGCTGCTATCACACACGTGTCGGCCTCGATCTAGCCGTCAGCATCGGCGGCTATGAATGCGCCCGCAAGCCCGAAGAGCCCATCGTGGTTCACATGATGAGGACGCCCTGTCAGCCCGGCCGCCCAGCGCGCGAGCAGCACATGCTGGGCCGCATTGAATTGTTCCAGACATCCTCTGAAACCATGGAGCGCGAGATTCGCTCACAATTGGCGCGCACTCTGGGAGCGGGAGACTTTGATCCAGCGCGCGACATCGCCGCGATTACGGTCAATCGCTGGCCCCACGGTTACGCCTACGAATACAACTCGCTGTGGGATCCTTTCTGGCTGGAAGGCGGCGAGACTCCCTGCGAAGTGGCGAGGAAGCCATTCGGCCGCATCGCCATCGCCAATGCCGATGCGGGAGCTTACGCCTACACAGATGAAGCCATCAACCAGGCGTGGCGGGCGGTGGGCGAGTTGAAAGCTTAGCTACGACCAGTGTTTGGCGTGCGGCTAGGCGGCGCGGCATTGCCCGTCACCTGAGAATGGGCTCTTCCCAGCCGCAAAGGAACGCCATAGTGGTGTGCAACTTCAGCTGCGCCACCGGCTAGAGCGACGGCCACTACAAGAAGGATCGCAACGCGGCGCGGAGCTTGCTCCCGGAATGGCGCGATGAGGGCGATGATCGCGCCCACGATCAATCCCGTGATCAGACCGCCGATGTGCGCGGCGTTGTCGATGCCGGGCATTGCTGCTCCAAAGACAAGATTGTAAAAAACAAACGCGCCCAAGCTGCGCAGCGTCCCGGAAAGTGCGGCACGCGGCACAGAAAATTCTCCCAGCTTAAAGGCGGCAAGCAGCGCGCCGGCGAGTCCGAAGATGGCTCCGGAAGCGCCCACGCTCGGCCCGTAGGGATGCCACGCCACACTGGTCAAACTGGCTCCGACGCCGCAGATGAGATAGATCGCCGCGTAGGTCCAGCGTCCGTAGAGCGATTCGGCCAGTGCACCGAGATTCCACAGACACCACATGTTGAATGCGATGTGAATGATCCCGCCGTGAACGAATACGGAGGTGAGCAGCCTCCACCATTCGCCTCGCAGCGTTAGCGGTCCCCAGTTGGCGCCCCATAGAATGGTCTCCTGAGGCGAGAAATCCATGACGGTGGAACCGGCGAGCGCCATACCAAGAAAGACTGCAACACAAATACCAAAAATGATTTGCGTGACGCCGATCGTGGATTCGCCACGCCGCACCCAAGGCGTTCGCATCACGGGTTGCGGCGCGTCGTCGACGATTTCTCCGCGCTGCGCAGCCTCGTGCTGCACGCACCACTGGCAAATCTTCTTGCCAAAGGAAAAGCCTGGGAGTTGCCGCCCGCATCGAACGCAGTTTGCCATGAATACTAAAGAGTATCAGCAGTCCTCAGAATTTTGGGAAGTTGACCCCGGTCTTGGGAAAAGTTGGCCAGGTTCGGTTGGCCAGGTTCGGGAAGGGCACGGCTTTAGCCGTGCCGCTCAAACCGGCGAAGAATTCGGGGCTTTAGCCCCTGAGGGACGTTCGTGCGAATCAATGGATAGTCTTCGTCTTCCGCGACATGTAATCCATCAACAAGTATTGCCCCAGCGTGTACGGCGTCGTGAAGTAGGCCTTTCCGCGGCACATCTCCGTGACTTTCTGTACGAATTGCACCAAGCCATAATCTGACGCGAGCATGAACGTATTAATCAGCACGCCCGCGCGCTTGCACTTCGAGACTTCTTCAAGCGTCTGGCTGACCACCAGCGGATCGAGGCCGAAGGCGTTCTTATAAATGCGTCCGTCCTCCAGCGTGAGGGCGGAAGGTTTGCCGTCCGTGATCATGACGATCTGCTTCATGTCTTTTCTTTGCCGCTGCAAAATCCGCTGCGCCAGCCGCAAGCCTTCGCGCGTATTCGTGTAATACGGTCCAACTTTCACGCGCGCCAGTTGCGAAAGCGGCACCTCCTCGGCGGAATCGTGGAAAAGCACCAGTGAAAGCGAGTCTCCGGGATACTGCGTGCGGATCAGATGCGACAGCGCCATGGCCACTTTTTTCGCCGGAGTGAACCGGTCTTCGCCGTAAAGAATCATCGAGTGCGAGCAATCGAGCATGAGCACCGTGGCGCACGAGGATTGATATTCACACTGATGAACCTGCAGATCGGAATATTCGATGTTGAGCGGCAGTGCGAGCCCTTCGCGCTGAATCGCGCTCGAAAGCGTCGCCGTGATATCGAGGTTGAGCGTATCGCCGAATTCGTATCTCTTGGAAGCCCCGCTGGCTTCAATGCCAGTGGCGAGGTCGCGCGTGTCGTGGCGTCCGAAGCTGGATTTGCCTAGAGAGCCGAGCAAATTACGCAGCGACTTGAAGCCGAGAAAGTCGAGGCTCTTATCGGTAATTTCGAATTTCGCCTGCTGCTGATTTTCACCAACCTGCCCGCCAACGCCAGATGGGCGCGAAGGGTCCGGCGGTTGATCGATGGAAATGTAATCTTCCTGCTGCATCCGCTCGATCAGCTTTTCAATCAGTTCGTCGAGTTCACCGTCCGCCGCCATTTGCTCGAGGCGCTCGCGCATCTCCTCGTCGAACGCGTCGCCATCCATCAGAGCCTGCTCGATCGCGCGCCGAAGATCATCGAGCGTCTGCTCGCCCTCCGGCATCTCGTGCCACATGTCACTCTGGAAGCCGCTCTGCAGCAGGTAGTCCGAGAGCGCGCCGAGCAAGTCCTCCATGCTCATCTCGCCCGCCGGATCGGGAACGTATTTGGTGTAGCGGATGCGTTTCATGCTCGCCGCTGGCTTCTAGCGACTAGCTTCTAGCCAGGACCGCTTCCGGTTTAGCTAGAAGCTAGCGGCTAGCAGCTAGAAGCTTCCTAATTAAACTGCCTTCTCTGGCGGTACGGTGGCTCTTCCTTCTCGAAACTTTTTTCTCGCTCGCGCGGTTCTGGCTTTTTCTCTCCGGCTTTGAAGACGCGCTCTTCATTGCGCCCAATCCGCTTGTGGGCGTGCAGACCTTCAAGGATGAACTCTGCCGCCGACACTTGCTGCTCCGGGCTTTCCTTTTGCGAGACCCCGAGCGGCCCGAGTTTGTCGATCAGGCCCTGAATTTCCTTAAGATTTTCCAGCGCTTCGAGAGCGGGGACGGAATCCGAAAGCTGAATCTCACCCCCGAGGTCGAACCACTGCACGATCTGCTGCACATTGGCGCCGGTGAAATATTCGTCGTAAGTCTTGGCGATGGCTGCGCGGATCAGTTCCCGTCCGACAAAGTCCGCACCCTTCATCTCGCCTTCGTACTCGAGTTCGAGTTTGCCGGTGATCGCAGGCAGCGCTGCGTAGACGTCGCTGATGCGCGGCACAACTAGCTTTTCGTCATTGCGCAAGGCGCGGCGCTCGGCGTTCGAAATCACATTCTCCATCGCCGAGATCGGCAGGCGCTGGCTCACGCCGCTTCGCTTGTCGATCTTCTTATCTTCGCGGGCGGCGAACGCGATGCGCTCGATCACTTCCTGAACGTAGGTGGGCAGGTGCATCGCGTGGCCATTGCGATTCGTCCAGGCTTCCTGCGCGGTGATGGCGATGCCTTCATCCACGGTTGCGGGATAGTGCGTCCGAATCTCCGATCCGATGCGGTCTTTCAGCGGCGTGATGATTTTTCCGCGAGCCGTGTAGTCCTCCGGATTCGCGCTGAACACGATCGCCAGATCGAGCGGCAGACGGATCGGATATCCCTTAATCTGTACGTCGCCTTCCTGCATGATGTTGAACAGGCCAACCTGAATTTTGCCGGCAAGGTCGGGAAGTTCGTTGACCGCGAAGATGCCGCGATTAGCGCGCGGCAGCAAGCCGTAATGAACCGTGAATTCGCTGGAAAGTTCGTGACCGCCGCGCGCGGCTTTGATGGGATCGATATCGCCGATGAGGTCGGCGATGGTGACGTCGGGCGTGGCCAACTTTTCCACGTAGCGATCGTCGGGAGTGAGATAGGCAACCGGCGTAGCGTCGCCGAGCCGCGCAACTTCCTCACGGCAGCGCCGGCAGATGGGCGAGTAAGGATTATCGCGGATCTCACAGCCCGCAAGGTAAGGCATTTGCGGATCGAGCAGCGTCGTCAGCGCCCGCAGGATGCGGCTTTTGGCTTGACCTCGCAGCCCAAGCAGAATGAAATTGTGTCGCGACAGAATCGCGTTCACGATCTGCGGCACTACGGTGTCGTCGTAGCCCACAATGCCCGGAAAAATGCTGGCGTCGTCGCTCTGCCGCAAGCGGGCGATGAGATTCTCCCGGAGTTCATCTTTCACGCGGCGGGTACGCAAACGTTCTTCGGAAAAGGAACTGCGGCGCAATTCGCCCAGCGTGCGAGGAAGACTCATGGAACCCCCAGAAATACTTTCCTGGATTATACGCGGGTTTGCGGCGGTCCGATTTCGAGCTCAGTGAACGTGTCCGTTGCCCCCGGCCTTTTCCCGGGCGCGGGCCGCGCGATGCAAGTTCGGAATCAGTTTCTCCAGATAAGTAATGAGCAGGGAAAGCCGCTCCGCCTCCGAGCGCAGGGAGAGCAACTTCTGTTTGAAATCCAGATCGAGCGGCAACGAGCCGGCGAGATAGAAAGACAGCACCGCCGGGTCCGCTGCAGAAATATCCTGCTGAGCACCTGCGATTGCCAGCAGTTCGGCGTGCAATTGAACCGCGCGGTCCGTGTCTTCTTTCGGTGGCGCGCCAGGCTCATCGTCGATCATCACAACTTCCGCCTGCAGGAAGGAACGCTCCTGATTCACTCCGAGGAGTTCAAAACGCCTGCGGCCTTCCGTGACCAGGTCCAGCCGGCCGTCCGAGTACTCTTTCACCACGGTAACGATTTCGGCGGTGCATCCCACTTCAGCCAGACTCTGTTCCACCGCGCGGATCACTCCAAACAGTCGATTCGGCGCCAGGCATTCGGCGATCATTTCTTTGTACCGCGGTTCGAAAATGTGCAGCGGCAGGGGAGTGCCGGGGAACAGTACGACATCCAGCGGGAACAAGGGAATGAGGGCGGCCAAGCAGTCTCCGTGGGCGCGGGGATCCGCGCGAGAATGAGCGGACTAACCCTGATTGTACCGCAGCGCTTGACTTCGCCAGTTCTGGAGGAATAAAAGCGCGCTATGGAACTTGCAGGAAAAATTGTAGTGGTCACGGGCGCTTCCATGGGCATCGGGGAAGCGATTGCCAAACTGTTTGCCGACCAGGGAGCGACGTTAGTGATGCTGTCGCGCGACGCCGGCCGCGTGGAAGCGGCACGGGCCCGCGTGGGACACAGCGAGCGAACCCTTGCCATGGCCTGTGATGTACGCCATCGCGAGGAAATCGACCGCGCCGTCGGCCTGACGCTCCATCACTACCAGCGCATCGACGTCTGGGTCAATAACGCTGGGCACGGGCTGCTCGATTCAGTGGCCCAGATGGAGATGGCTGCGTGCCGCGAGATGTTTGACACGAATTTCTTCGGCGCTGTGATGGGCATGCAGGCTGTTATTCCGCTGATGCGCCAGCAGGGCGGCGGGACCATCATCAACATCTCGAGCGTGGCCGGCCATATTCCGCTGCCCTTTCATGCCGCCTACAGCGCCACCAAGTTTGCCATGAATGCCATCGGCAAGGCGGCGGGCGTCGAATTGAAAAGGGATGGCATTCATGTGCTGACCGTCTGTCCCGGCTACGTGCGGACGGCCTTCAGCGAGAACGTAGTGCTGGGCAACGAACGAAAAAAGGTACGGCCCAATTCCGTGCGCGGCGTTACCGCGGACCGTGTGGCGCGGGCTACGCTGCGGGGATATCAGAAACAAAAGAGGGAAGTGATTGTGCCCTGTACGATGTACGTACCCCAGAAGATTTATCAGCTATTTCCCGCAGTGGTGGAGTGGATGATGCAGAGGATGGCGAAGTAATGCCCGACTCTTCGGTATGGTTGAAGGGAGGAATTAACCCAACTCCGCCAGCATGGCTTCCATCTCTGACTGCGCATGCAAGTTGCCGGTCCGCCGCGCGGAAGAGATTCCTTCGCCGAGCATCGTCTTCGCTTCGGCGCCGCGGTCGGCGCGAACCAGGGTTTGCGCGGCCATGAAATATCCCGGAGTGTAGTCCGGATTGGCCTTCAGCAGGATGGAGAACTCCGCCAGCGCGCGATCCAGGTCGCCCTGCTTCGAATATTCCATCGCTAACCCGTAGCGGGCAAACGTGTCGTTCGGATCCTGTGTGAGGATTTCGTTGAGCGCGGCGATACGGTCCATAGGCAGATCTCGTTGTGACGAGGTTAGTATAAACGGCATCCTCGTGTATGGTTACCGGACAGTGGCTTGCGTTCAGCGCGATGAGTAGAATGGACGCTCTTGGAAATTTCTGGCGCTGCGGGAGGCTTGCGTTGGCGTGTCCGTTTTTTGTTCCGGTGGAGAAGTTGGAGAACGGAACTTGGCTGCATGCCACTCGCCTTCCGCTGGGATGCGGGTGGAGTGGTCTCTGCACCGCGCCGGGACACGAGGACGAGACTCCATCGCACGACGACCTGCAGCAATTCTGCAATCTGGGTTACGCCCAAGGCTGCGGCCGTTTGCCCAAGGATCGCGAGTGGGATTCGATCCGCTTCGGAGCAAGAACCTTGGGCGCTGACAAGCAGAACGGCACTGGCAGCCGCATTCAAGTTCGCTACGTGTGCGAGCGCGATCATCGTCCGGTCGAACAAGGGATGCTCGAATTTGATGCGGCAGGGAATCGGCAGGAACCGCGACATCACGACGCCCGCTTACAGAGGATGGCGGAGTGCTTCGTGGAATCCTACCTTGAAAAACGCAAGCGGCGGGGAACAACTACCGCAATCGCAAGTTGAGGATGCAAAACCTATGAGCGAAGAGACGCCAACCCTAACGCCTCGCCCGGTGCGGGATTCGCAATCGGAAATGGCGGAGATTGTTCTTCCCAATGACGCGAACCCTCTGGGTGCGCTGCTGGGCGGCCGCTTAATGCACTGGATCGATCTGGCGGGTGCGATGGCCGTGCATCGTCATTCGCGGAGCTACGCGGTCACCGCATCGGTCGACCACATCGACTTTCTGGTGCCGGTGCGAGTGGGCGATCTGGTCATTCTCAAGTCGTCCGTGAACCGGGTTTTTCAGACCTCGATGGAAGTCGGAGTAAAGGTCTTCGTCGAGAATTACCTCGCCGACACCGCGCAACACGTGGCGTCGGCTCACTTGACGTTCGTGGCCGTAGACGCCAAAGGAAATCGGCTGAAGGTGGCGCCCGTCATCCCGGAGACCGATGAGCAGCGGCGCCGCTATGACGACGCCGGCCGCCGCCGCGAGAATCGCCGCTCTGAGATGGAGCGGCGACGCAAGGCCAAGCGATAATCCACAGCTCGATGTGACCGCCGTCACATCAGACTTTGAACAGACTGGATAGCCTATTCGGTTCTTCAGGATTTTCTATGGACAGTGCCCTCCTCGTTCATCGCATTCACTTCGCCTTCACCGTCACCTTCCACTATCTCTTCCCCCAACTGACCATGGGTCTGGCGCCGCTGATCGTCGTGCTCAAGACCTTGGGCCTTCGCCGCAACGATGAGACTTACCATCAGGCGGCTCGCTTCTGGGCGAAGATTTTTGGAATCAACTTTCTTCTGGGCGTGGTCACTGGAATTCCTATGGAATTTCAATTTGGCACCAACTGGTCGCATTTCTCGCGCTATGCCGGCGGTGTGATCGGGCAGACTCTGGCCATGGAAGGCATGTTTGCATTTTTCCTGGAGTCGGCATTTCTTGGCCTCTTTCTCTACGGAGAGAAGCGCCTTAGCCCTCGCGCTCATTGGTGGTCGGCGGTCGCTGTTTTTCTGGGATCCTGGTTGTCTGGTTATTTCATCATCGCCACCGATGCATGGATGCAACACCCCGTAGGCTATGCGAAAGCAGCCGATGGCTCGTTGCAACTCTCCAGCTTCTGGGCGCTCGTCTTGAATCCCTGGGCTTGGTGGCAGTATGCCCATAACATGAGCGGCGCCGCCATCACCGGCTCGATTGTGATGGCGTCCGTGGGTGCGTTTTACTTGCTTTGGGGAAAATTCGAGACCCACGGCCGAATTTTCGTGCGAGTCGGCGTGATCGCCGGATTGATCTTCAGTGTGCTGCAGTTGTTTCCCACCGGCGATGGTCAGGGCCGCATGATCGCCGCCAACCAACCCGTCACCCTCGCCGCCATGGAAGCCCTCTTCGTCGGCCAGTCCGGCGCGCCGCTCATCATCTTGGGACAACCAAACGTCGCCGAGCGAAAAATCGATAACCCATTAGAGGTTCCCTCCGCGCTCAGCTTTTTGACGTACCGGGAATGGGCAGCCAATGTGAAGGGTTTAGATTCGTTCCCGCAAGACCTGTGGCCGGAAAACGTCGCGCTGCTCTATTACAGCTACCACATCATGGTGGGATTGGGGACGATCTTCATCGCCATTATGTTGGTGTCCGCGTTTCTGCTGTGGCGTGGCAAGCTGTTTTCCGCTCACTGGATGCTCTGGATTCTGCTGCTCGCCCTGCCGTTCCCCTACATTGCCAACACTGCAGGTTGGATGACCGCAGAACTAGGCCGGCAGCCATGGCTCGTTTATGGCTTGATGCGCACGGCGGATGGATATTCAAAGATGGTCTCGGCGGGCAACGGAATGTTCACCCTGTTGGGCTTCCTCGGCATGTACACCGTACTCGGCATTCTGTTTCTGTTCCTGGTGCGGCGCGAAATCGAGCACGGGCCGGTTGCCGAAGCAGTTTCACAGCACTAGATTGCGGCGCTGGATTTTGGGTGGCGCAGCGGTTTACCGCTGCGACAGCAGCCAACAAAGACACGGGCTTTAGCCCTTGAGGTTGCCATGGAAACGTTATGGTTCATGATCGTCGCCGTGATGGTTGCGGCTTACGTGGTACTTGATGGATTCGATCTTGGCGCGGGCGCAATTTACCTCGGCGCCGCCCGCACCAGCGAGGAGCGGCGAAAGATCCTGCGCGCCATCGGTCCCGTCTGGGACGGCAATGAAGTCTGGCTGCTGGCTGCCGGAGGAACTCTTTATTTCGCCTTTCCGCTGCTCTATGCCTCCAGCTTCAGCGGCTTCTATCTACCTCTCATGATGGTGCTCTGGCTGCTCATGCTGCGCGGCATCGGCATTGAACTGCGCGGGCACATGGAGCATCCGGTCTGGATGGGCTTCTTCGATTTAATCTTCTGCGCCTCCAGTATTTTGCTGGCGATCTTTTTTGGCGCGGCCTTGGGCAACGTTGTCCGCGGCGTGCCGCTCGGGGTCGACGGATATTTCTTCGAGCCCCTCTGGACGAATTTCCGGGTAGGCGCCAACACCGGAATTCTCGATTGGTATACGATCCTCACCGGCGTCATAGCCCTGGTCACGCTGACCGCGCACGGCTCTTTGTATATCGCGGTGAAAACCGAGCACGAACTGAATCAGCGCGCCCGCACCGTCGCGCTATGGGCCTGGCCTCTGCAGTTGGTCTTGACCGTTATCGGTCTGGTTGCAACTACCTACATTCGCCCCGCGGTTCTCGACAACTACAAACAGCACGCCATCGGATATCTCATTCCTGTGGTTGTCTTCGGCAGTCTCAGCCTGATGATCTACGCCATCCGCAAAGGGCAGGACAAACTTGCCTTCGTCGGCTCGGCCCTCTACATCGTCGGAATGCTGGTGGGCGCAGCCTTCGCGCTCTATCCCGTGGTATTGCCGTCGAGCAGTAATCCCGCCTACAACCTGACCATCTACAACACCGCCGCCGGACGCCACGGCCTCACCGTCGGCTTCACGTGGTGGGCTATCGGCATGGTTCTGGCTCTCGGTTACTTCACCCTGCTGTTCCGCATGTTTCGAGGCAAAGTGCAGCTCGAAGGGGAAGGCTACTGAATCGCGGGTGCCCCACTTCTCGCTTCCTTTGCGAGAAGTGGGATTTTCCGCCGCCAAACTGCGGAGAACCCGACCGAGAGCCCCGCAGCAACTCAACTCCCAGGTCTCGCAAAAGCGGCGAGGACCTGGGGCATCCAGCAAAGCGATCACCCGTATCCGCCTGTATAATAAGAAATTCGATCCATCCTGACTTTTTCCTTGGAGTGTGATCCCTTGAACGCACATATGCCTCATCCCGGCCAGCCTGCACAGGCGCCGCAACCGTTGCCTGGAGTGGACGCCATCATCGCCGTCGGTTCCGGCAAGGGCGGCGTCGGAAAAACCACGCTCTCGGTGAACCTCGCCGTTGCCCTGGCCAAGATGGGCCACAAAGTCGGCCTGCTCGACGCCGATGTCTACGGTCCGAACGTCCCGCTGATGCTGGGTATGAGCGGTCAACCGAAGATGGTCGGAGAAAATCGCATCGAACCGCTGCAGGCCTACGGCCTGAAAGTAATCTCCGTGGGATTTCTGAATCCGGGCGACAAGCCCGTCATCTGGCGCGGTCCCATGCTGCACCAGATTGTGAAGCAGTTCCTGGGCATGGTGGAGTGGGGACATCTCGACTACATGATCGTCGACCTTCCGCCGGGCACAGGCGATATTGCGCTGTCGCTGGTGCAGAATGTTCCGCTGACCGGAGCCGTGGTCGTCTCAACGCCCTCCGACGTTTCTCTGCAAGATGCTCGCAAAGCCATCGAAATGTTCCGCCAGATGAAAGTAGATCTGATCGGCGTGGTCGAAAACATGAGCTACTTCGTATGCCCGCATTGCAGCCACGAGATCGATATCTTTTCCCGCGGCGGTGCCGAAAATATGGCCAAGCAATTCGGCGTTTCCTTCCTCGGAAACATCGCCCTCGATCCCGAGGTGCGCAAGTCCGGCGATGGCGGTAAGCCCATCGTGCTCGAGGGAGAAAACTCCCCGCACGCCAAATCAATCTTCGAGTTCGCGCATAAGGTAGTTGCGCGGGTCGGAGAGATCAAGGCAAGCGAGCCGGCCAGCGTGATTCAGATTCAGTAGGGCTCGGGTCTACTTTCCTTCGCCGACCTGAATAATCTCTCCGGGCTTGATCGCAGATATGGCGGTATGGCAGGCCTCTGCGTGCAGAAGCAGGTCCGCTAGGCGAGTTGATTTCGCGCGAATGAGAAGTATGGCAATCCGTCGTCCCGTCAGATTCTGCTGGTAGGCAAAGCCCTTGTCGAGCGTAATGAAAACATCAAAACTTGTCTCCGCCAGTCCGAGCAGTTCGCCATTTGTCTTGCCTGCAAAGCCCGCTTCAGGTACGGTCACGCACTGATGCTCCTCGGTTGATAAGCTCGACTTAAACCTGCGCGGCACGCATTCGTCGAGCAGGAGTTTCATTGCAGGTGAGCAACCAGGAGAGACTTGGCTTGTTCCAGCCCGGCGATTGCCGCTTCCCGGCTGACCGTCGGGAAATCCGCGAGGAACTCATCGAGCGTTTGTCCCTCTTCAAGGTAGTCCAGCAGGGCTTGAAAGGGAACGCGAGTCCGCTTGAAAACTGGGGTTCCTCCAAGGATGTCTGGGTCTCTAACGATAGCGTGATCCATTCTCGTCACCCCATTTCCATTGCAGTTTACAACCAATCCCGGCCCGGCACGAAGATTGACTGAGGAGCCCGCCGTTATCCGCAATACTTGACTTCAAGAGCACTCAAACCGCGATAGCCGCCACACTGCATCCGCTTCGCCGCCCTTCAAAACCAAATCCGCCACCATCTCCCCCAGCGCCGGCCCATGCTTGAACCCGTGCCCCGATCCGCCGCCCAGTATCCAAACGTTTTCCATTCTAGGATGCCGGTCCAATATAAAGTTGCTGTCCGGAGTCTGCTCGTACTGGCATACGCGCGTCTCGATCAGCGGTGCGTCTTTCATGGCCGGAAATCGAAGCGCCAGATATTCCCGAACCCGTTTCAACGTAGCCTGGCTGACCACCCGCTCCCCGCACGTAGGGTCGAAAGCCGCGCCCCGCGTGTCATCCGCCATCTTGAAGCCGCGCCGGTCACTTCCTGGAATGCCATAAAAAAAGCGCTTGCCGTGATCGCCCCACACCGGCATATGCGCGTCCGTAAACCGCGAATCCCCAGCGGGCGGACCGAAGAAAAAAATGTCCTGCTTGGTGGCTTGCACCAGCCGGCCTAGAGTCCCAGGAAACAGTTTGCCCAGCCACGGTCCGCACGCGAAAACATAGTAGTCAGCTTTCAACCGCGAACCATCCGACAAAATCACGCTGCGCATTGGACCATTCTCCAACCCGTCCGGAGCCACAGCCATCTGCCAGTACTCGCCGCCCTCCGCGACAAACGCGTCCACCACCGCCTGGCAACTGGCGCGCGCATCCAGATATCCGCACTCCGGTTCGAAAATTCCCCAGTGCACCCCGTCGAAGTTAATTTGCGGCCATCGCTTCTTCATCTCCGCCGTCGAAAATTCCCGGAACTTTATTCGCGCCTCCCGCAGCATCCGAAGAGATCCGCGCTCGTACGCGTCGTCGCGGCTGCTGACCATCCACAGAACGCCCGTGCGGTGCAGAAACTGCCGTTTCCAGCGCCCTTCATATTTCTCCCACAGTTTGACCGTGCGGGCGGCGAGCTGACTATAGAGTTGATCCGGACCGTACGTCCCACGCATGATCCGCGTTTCGCCTCCCGACGAGGCTCGCGAGTTTCCCGGCCCCCAGGCATCGAGCAGCGTCACTCGCGCTCCGCGTTCAAGAAGATGAAGCGCGGTCCAGCCTCCAAACGCCCCCGCTCCGATGACGGCCACATGCGGTTTCACTTTCATAGGCACGGTTTTCGCATCCCGGCAGTTGAGGATACCCGGAGCGACTGCGCCGGGGAAGATGCGAGCCGAGGTTCCCGCCGGCGATGGGACGCCCTAATTGAGACCCTGCGCGCCGTCCTTGACAGGACGAGCACGCATTCCTAGAATCCAAGCAGGAAGCGCTGTCTGCGCCTTTTGGCTAAGTTTCTGCATCTAAAATACTTAATCGGAAACACCGCTGGCTGCAACCTGCGACCCCTTTTTACAGAATGCCTACTGATCCGCATATCGGCAAGCGCGAACGCGAAGTTCTAACCGCGATCGTGGAGACTTTTATTTCCACCGGCGAGCCCGTTGGTTCGCGCACCCTCTCGCGCTCGAACCGCGAGGGACTCAGTCCGGCCAGCATTCGCAACGTGATGGCGGACCTGTCCGATGCTGGATTCCTTGAGCAGCCGCACGCCTCTGCCGGCCGCGTTCCCACCACCGAGGCCTACCGCTATTATGTCGAGCAGATTTCCGGTACCGCCAAGCTCGCGCCCCAGGAAGAGAGCATGATTTCCGACTCGCTCGCCGGTGTGAGCGACGTGCAGGAATTCATGGAGCGTACCTCGCATGTGCTGTCGCTGATCTCGAAAAACGTTGGCGTCACCGTGGCCTCCAGCGGCACCCGAAACGCGCTCGAGCATGTGTACTTCTCGCGCCTCAGCGATCAGAAAGTCCTGGCCGTATTGGTGACGCGCTCCGGTCTGGTGCGCGATCGCGTGTTGCGCCTCGATTTGCCGCAAGCCGAACTCGATCTAGCTGCCCGCTACATCAACGAGAATTTTCGCGGCTGGACCATGGAATCGATGCGCGCCGAACTGTCGCGGAGAATCGACCAGGAGCGCAGCGAATACGATCGCCTGATGAATTCGATCGAGCAACTTTACAAGCAAGGCGCACTTGCCGCCGAAGCGGGCACCCAGGTCGTCTTCGTCGAAGGCGCGGCCAATCTGGTAACCGGCCAGGAAGATCGCAAGCGTCTGCAGGAGCTGCTGCAAACTCTCGAGGAGAAAGAAAAGGTCGCTCAGCTTCTCGGAGCCTATCTCGATGTAAAGCAGGAAGCGGTGCGCGTGGTCATCGGACTCGATGATGCGCTGCCTTCCATGCAGAACTTTGTGCTGATCGGGGCTCCCGCGCGCTCCGGAACGGATATGTTCGGGTCCCTCGCCGTGATCGGCCCCACGCGCATGGACTATCAACACACCATGACGGCGGTTTCCTACATCGCGCGCCTGTTCGACAAAATATTGAATGAATCGGAGTAGTCAGTTTTATGCGGAAATCAAATGGAAGATCGGAGGTCGAGAAGTCGAATCTCGACTTAGAACACGAACTGCCATCCGGCGATGGCGGGGAGAGCCCTGCGCAGTCCGTGGCGGGCGAGTCGTCGTCTCCGGATTCGGAGTTGCAAAAAATAAAAGCGGAGCGGGACTCCCTCCTCGACCGACTGGCTCGAGCCCAGGCCGAGTTCGAAAATGCGCGCCGTCGCACCGTCAAGGAACAGCAGGACTTTCGCGACTATGCCGCCGCTGACGCGATCAAATCCTTATTGCCCGTCCTCGACAGCTTCGAGCGTGCCCTGCAGGTGAAATCCGACGCGGCCGAATTCCGCAACGGTATTGATCTGATTTACAAGCAGCTGCAAACGGCATTGGGGAAGCTGTCCTTGCAGCCGATCGCCGCCAAGGGCGAGCCCTTTGACCCGCACTTTCACGAGGCCATTGAAATGGTGGACACCATCGAGGTCCCCGATCATCAAGTGATCGAGGAGTTGCAGCGCGGTTACAAGTTGAAGGACCGCCTGCTGCGCCCGGCGATGGTCAAGGTTGCCAGGAACCCCGGAAAATAAATTAACCAGGTTTGACCCATGAAGAGTTTGGGAAGGGCACGGCTTTCAGCCGCGCCGCCGATGACTAACTTGAACGCGGGCTGTAGCCCCTGAGGTCGGCAGCTTGGAGTTTCTCTCGTCATTGTTCTTCTTATTAGAAAGGCGCCAATTCTGACCACGAACGCAAAACGCGACTATTACGAAGTGCTCGGCGTCAGCCGCACCGTGACCGAAGTTGAACTCAAGAGCGCGTATCGCAAGCTCGCCATGCAGTGGCATCCCGATCGCAATCCAAACAATCCGGATGCGGAGGAGCGATTTAAGGAAGTAACCGAAGCCTACGCAATTCTCGCCGACTCCGAAAAGCGTTCTCTCTACGACCGCTACGGCCACGCTGGCGTCGGTGGCGCAGCCTCGCCCGGCGGGGGTTTTGACGCGACCGTGTTCCAGGACTTCGGCGAAATCTTTGGCGAGTTCTTCGGCTTCGGAGATGCCTTCGGCGGCGGCGGCCGCCGCCGCACCCGTGTGCAACGCGGCGCCGATCTGCGCGAAGACATCAGCATCGAATTCGAAGAAGCCGTCTTCGGCACCGAAACGCAGGTCATGGTGCGCCGTCACGAAACCTGTGAGGAGTGCCACGGCTCCGGAGCGGCCCCCGGCAAAGGTCCTACGACCTGCCGCTCCTGCTCCGGCCGCGGCCAGGTGCGTTACCAGCAGGGTTTTTTCAGCATCGCGCGAACCTGTCCCACGTGTCAGGGAACCGGCAATGTGATCACCGACCCCTGTCCCAAGTGCAAGGGCGAAGGCCGTATTTTGCGGCAGCGCTCCATCGACGCAAAAATTCCCGCCGGCGTCGAAGACGGTACCCGCATTCGCTTCTCCGGTGGAGGCGAAGCCGGTCCTTTCGGTGGCCCCGCCGGCGATCTCTACGTTGTCTTGCACGTGAAGGAGCACCCATTCTTCATACGCGAAGGCAATGACCTGCACTGCGTCGTGCCGCTTTCCGTAACTCAGGCGGCAATGGGCGCCGAGATTCGCGTGCCTACGCTCGAGGGCGAGCATGCTCTCAAAATTCCCGATGGCACCCAGCCCGGCACTACTTTTCGCATTCGCAACAAGGGCGTGCCCGTCCTCAATGGACACGGCAAAGGCGACTTGTACGTAGAAGTGCGCGTGCAGATTCCCAGCAAGCTGAGCAAGCGCCAGAAAGAACTGCTGCAGGAACTCGAGACCACCACCAAGGTCGACAATCAGCCGCTGATGCGGTCGCTGCTGGGCAAAGTCAAAGACATGTTCGGCTAGCGGACATGACACGCCGCCGCTGGATTGCCGACGAAGTCTCAGGAGATCGCGCCGCTCTCGTCGGCGAGCATGCCGATCACTTGGTGCGCGTCCTTCGGGCTCGCGTCGGAGAAGACTTCGATATTGCCACCGGCCAAGCCGTCCGCCGCGGCCGAATCACATCGGCGACGCAAGACCGAGTCGAGTTTGACCTCGCCGAGGATATCGCAGCTCCAGCCTCGATCGAGATCACCCTTGTTCTCGCCATCTTCAAGTTCGACCGCATGGAGTGGGCCATCGAGAAGTGCACCGAGCTTGGCGTCTCGCGGATGATCCCAGTCATAGCACGCCGCACGGACTCGCACTTTGCCGCAGCCTCGATGAATCGCGTGGAGCGCTGGCAGCGCATCGCCCGGCAAGCCGCAGAACAATCCCGCCGCACTGCGCCCCCGGAAATTGCCGCGCCGATCAAACTCTCCGACGTACTAAATCCCACTCAAGCTTTGCGCATTGTCCTGGCAGAGTCAGAAGAGCAAACCTTGCTGCGCGATGTGCTGAAGTCTCACGCGTCGGCGTCCGAAATCATTCTCGCCGTCGGCCCCGAGGGCGGCTGGACCGAAGACGAGTTGCAATCCTTTCAGCAAGCCGGATGGATTTCCGCATCGCTGGGAAACACCATCCTCCGCTCCGAAACCGCTGCCATCGCCGCCACCGCAGTCGTGGTCGCGACCCTATTCTCCTTCTGAATCCGCCGCGCGTCCGTCCCCACGCGTCCTGGCTGCGGTGGTATTCTGAGCCCCAATGGCTGTCTCCAAGGTAAAATCTCGTCCCTTTGTTCCCGACGATCATCAGCGCGAAGCAATCGACCATGTTCACGGCCCGATGTTGGTGATTGCAGGCGCTGGCACCGGCAAAACCTCGGTCCTCATCCATCGCATCGCCCGCTTGGTCCAAGAGGGACACGCGAGGCCCGACGAAATTATCGCCCTCACTTACACCGTCGCCGCTGCCGGCGAGATGCGGGATCGCGTCAGCGCGCTCCTCGGCCACAAGATTCATTCCGCCACGTTCCACGACTATTGCAACACCCTGCTCAAGCGCGCCGGCAAAGATTTCGGTGTCCTTGACGAAAAAGATCTCTGGATCTACCTCCGCAAAAAGGTTCACGAGCTTCGTCTCGAACACTACGTCCGGGCAGCCAACGTCGGAAAGTTTCTCAACGACCTGCTGGATTTCCTCAGCCGCTGTCACGACGAAATGGTCACTCCCGAAAAATACGCGGACTACGTCGCACAGCTCGAACGTGGCGAACTCCCGGTTCCGCGCGTCGCGAAATCGAAAGAAGAGTTAAGTGACACCGAGGTAATCGGTCGCTGCCAGGAGATCGCCCGCGTCTTCGCCACCAGCGAACGCTGGCTGCGTGAAGCGAACTACGGCACCTTCAGCCACATGATTACGCGCGCCCACGAGTTGCTCGTGAATGACCAAGGTCTGTTGGCTTCCGAACGCGCCCGCGCACGCTTCATTCTGGTCGACGAATTTCAGGACGCCAACTTCGCGCAGATCGAGGTTCTCGCGGCCCTCGCCGGAACTGCTGGAAACGTCTTCGCCGTCGGCGATCCCGATCAGGGTATTTACCGCTTTCGTGGCGCATCCAGCGCGGCATTCCATCTCTTCCGCCGCCATTTTCCTGAGTCCAAGCTCGTTGTCCTCGGCAAGAATCGCCGCTCCACCACTCCCATTCTTCAGAGCGCCTTTGCCATCATCGACAAAAATCCTCCGGTCTTTGGCACCAACGAGCGGTCTACGGTCGCTTACCGCCGCACTCCTCTGCAATCGGCGCGCGAGGAGGACGCGAAAAAAGAAGGTCAGCCTCTGCCCACTTTCCCCGTGGAAGCCATCGCCTTCAGCGGCAAAGATGCCGAGGCTCCCGACGTGGTCAGCATCATTGAAGACGTCAAACGGCGATCGCGCTGTAAATGGAAAGACTTCGGCATCCTCTACCGCTCCCACATTCACCGTGACGACGTGGTGCAACATCTCGCCGAGCGCGACATCCCCTTCTCCATCGAGAACATGGACGTCAGCGACACCCCCGAAGTCCGGGATCTGTTTGCCTGTGTTGCCGCCGTCGTCGACCTCACCGCCGATGCCAGTCTTTTTCGCGTCGCGGCATTGCCCCAGTTCAATGTTGATCCGGAACAACTCCGCACCGCCCTGCGGACGATTGCTAGAGATTCGAAGGACGGCGTGACCGTTCCGCTCGCCTCCGTCCTGGGTAGCGTCGCGGGCGGTGCCGAAGTGTTGGCCGTGGTTCGCCAGGCGCGTGATGAAGTCACCCAGAGGCAAGTGAAAGCGCGCACCGCTCTGCAGCTAATCGGAAAAAAGTTTCAGCTCCCTCTCCATTCCCCCGTTCTCCAGGCGGCCCTGAAATTCGCCGCCGACTGGGAAAACAAGTGCACCACAAACACCGGAGAACTCGGCGAATGGATCGAGTATCTGAATTATTTTCGCGAAGCCTGCGGAGTGATTCCGATGGCGTCCAAGGGAGACGAAGACGCCGTACGCCTGATGACTGCCCACGGCGCCAAAGGTCTCGAGTTCCCTCATGTTTTTGTTCTGCGCGCGACCAAAGGCTCATTTCCCGCCAGTTACCGGGAGACGCTCGTGGAGTTTCCCGCGGAGTTGCGCGATCCCGATTCCGCCGCTGCGGGCGACGATAAGACCCTTCACGATCAGGAAGAGCGCCGGCTTTTTTACGTGGCAATGACGCGCGCGAAAGATTCGCTGCACATTTATGGCAAGCAGGGAATCGGCCGCGACAAAACTCCCGCCGGCCTGATGCGCGAGCTCATCGGCAACGCAGGCCTGCACCAGTGGCTCCGATCGCGGCCGGCCTTGCCTTCCCAACCGGAGCTGATCGAGATCGCCGCCGCCGCCGACACCTCTCAAACCGAGCGCTCCCGTTTGCCCGCGTGGCTCGCCCTTCCGGCCATTGACGGGTTGGACGCACGCCTGAGCGCCACGGCGGTCGAGACCTATGAAACCTGCCCCCTGCAGTTCAAATTTGAACGCGAATGGAAATTGTCGCGGCAACTTCACGCAGCCGTCCAATATGGCGCGGCCATGCATCGCATATTGCGCACCTACTACGATTCGGTCCGCTTAGGCAGGCCCAAGACCGACGACGAGCTCCTGCAACTCTTTCGCGATGACCTGGCCGCATCCGGAATCCAGGACGACTATCAGCGAGATTTGTACCTGAAGCAAGGACTGCAGCAATTGAACGATTTTCTGGCCGCTACGCATTCAACCCCCGCGCCCGAGGTCCTCCACACGGAGGAATGGTTTGACATTCAAATCGCCGGAACCAAGGTCGCAGGGCGGATCGATCGCATGGACCGCATGTCCGATGGAAGCATCGTGATCATCGACTACAAAACCGGTAAGGCTCGCTCACAAGAGGACGCGGACGAAAGCCTGCAACTCTCCATCTACGCCATGGCCGCGAAAGAGAAGTGGGGATACCGCGTGGGCGAGTTGGCGTTTCACAATCTGGAAGGCAACGTCGCTGTTATTTCGAAGCGAGCCGAGTTTCAACTGGAAGAAGCGCGCGAGCGGGTGCAGGCTGTGGCGCGTGGCATCGCGGAAGGAAACTTCAAACCGAAGCCCGACTTCCACTGCACCTTCTGCGCCTTTCGCGGCTTATGTCCCGCCCGCGAAAAGCACGCGCCAAATGTTGCTTCCAATGCGAAGAGTGCAACCCCTTCTTTGGATTGATCCCATCGCACAAACTTCCGCGCAAAAAACTGAGGGGACGCTTTTGGCGTCCCCCTTTGACTTCGTACTGACCTCTTAGTGCTTCTTTTTCTTCTTTGCCTTTTTCTTGGTTGCCATTGGTTCTATTCTCCCTTCCATTTTTCATGGAAAAATCTGCAACGCTGTCTTGTTGCAACTAATTGATTGTATAGAGTTAATGAAAAATGAAGTCAAGAAAAAAATGCATGCATGGTAGCGAGCGATGCTGTACCAAAGTCACAGCGTGATGCGAGCCAACAGGAAAATTTCGATGCCGCTGCACCGAAACGCATCGCAATCACATCAACGCATACACTGAAGACCCTAAGTGATGTTCGAGTTCGACTCAATTTTCTTGCGTGCGGATGAGCGCGCAGCAACTGAAACCGTAACGCAGAAGTTGATCGTTTCCACTCACGTCTGCATCTATAATGGAGCTGCGAAATATTCGCGGGAGCATGATCAATGGCGGCTTTCGATGAGGTTGTCATCATTTCCGGTTGTCGTACACCAGTAGGAAAATTTCAGGGAAGCCTCACTGATTTGAGTGCCACCCAGCTGGGTGCCATCGTCGTGCGCGAGGCGGTCAAGCGCGCCGGATTGAATTCCGATCAGGTCGACGAATGCATTATGGGCAACGTTCTCCCCGCCGGACTGGGACAAAATCCGGCGCGGCAGGCTGCCATCTTCGCCGGATTGTCCCCGGCCACAGGTGCCATGACAATCAACAAAGTTTGTGGCTCCGGATTGAAAGCAGTGGCCCTCGCAGCGCAAGCCGTGCAAACCGGAAACAGTTCCATCGTGGTTGCCGGCGGCATGGAATCGATGACCAATGCTCCTTACCTTCTTCCGCAGGCGCGCAAAGGTTACCGGCTCGGAAATGGAAAAGTGATCGATTCCATGGTGCACGATGGTCTCTGGGACATTTATAACGACTATCACATGGGCATCACCGGCGAGAACGTCGCCGAGAAATACGGCATCACGCGCGAAGAGCAGGACGAGTTTGCCGTGAATTCTCACCGCAAGGCTGTCGCCGCAATGAAAGAATGCCGCTTCAAATCACAAATCGTTCCCGTCGAACTTCCCGCGAAGAAAAAAGGCGAAGCCCCGGTGCTCTTTGAAAAGGATGAATCCCCGCGCGAGGATACAACCATCGAAGCTCTGCGTGCGCTAAAGCCAGCGTTCAAGAAAGATGGCACCGTAACCGCCGGCAACGCGCCCGGAGTGAATGACGGAGCCGCGGCCGTTGTCGTGACCAGCGCGCAACGGGCGAAGGAACTCGGGGCTCAACCTATGGTCCGCATCGTCGCCCAGGCTACCAGCGGCGTCGAACCTAAATGGGTCATGATGGCGCCCGTCGATGCGGTTCGCAAGATCTGGGAAAAGACCGGATGGAAGAATGAAGACGTCGACCTCTACGAGCTGAACGAAGCCTTCTCGGTGCAGGCTCTGGGCGTGATGCGTGAGCTCGGCCTCGATCCCAACAAAGTCAACGTGAATGGCGGCGCCGTGGCCATCGGTCATCCCATCGGAGCCAGCGGCGCTCGCGTGCTCGTGACGTTAATTTATGAGATGGCGCGCCGAAACGTGAAACGTGGAATCGCCGCCCTCTGCCTCGGCGGTGGCAACGCAGTCGCCATGGCGGTCGAGAGAAACTGAGAAGCAGAAACTGAAGAGGCGAGCAAGAACCGCTCTAGCTCATCGCAGGAGCCGCAGGCAGAGTAACCGTGAACACGGCTCCGCCTCCCGGTGCGTTGGCGGCTTCGATTGTCCCGTTGTGTTCCTTCATCACCGACTTGCAAATGCTGAGTCCCAGCCCCGTTCCGCGCCCCGGACGCTTCGTCGTATAGAACGGATCGAAAATGCTCGCCAGAACTTCCGACGGAATTCCCGGACCATCGTCCAGAAAGCTCGCCCAAACCGATTCTCCGCCCGTTCCCAGGCGTATGCGTAGAGTCCCCCGGTCGTGTGCCTCGCGAATCGCTTGTTCCGCGTTCATCACCAGATTCAGGAAAACCTGCATCAGTTGATGGGGGTCGCCCTGAACCTGCGGCAGCCCGGTCTCGCGAACGAAGTCCACGGTAATGTTGTTTTTCCGCAGCGAGTAGGCGTGCAGATTGAGCGTCCGTTCCACCACATCTCCAAGATTGACCCGGGTCTTGCCCGGAGTCGGAGGAGTTGCAAAATAAGTCAGGTTGCGGACAATCTCCGCCGCGCGTCGCGCCTGCTGCTGCAACATGGCGATCTGCTTCCGCGCCGAGTCGGTGGTTTGGCTGTCCTGCAAAAGTTCGCTCACCCCCAGAATGCTGGTAAGAGGATTGTTCAGCTCGTGGGCCACGCCGCCGATCATCGCGCCCATGGCCGCCAGGCGTTCGCTCTGCACCACCTGGTGCTCAAACTTCTTTTCCGTGGTGATGTCGCGCACACAAATGATCACGCCCCCGAGCTTGGAGTCCGCGTCAAAGAACTGGCTGGCGGAAGCTCGCATCGTACGTCCGCTGCCATCGCGGTGCCGGGCGCCGTATTCCGCCGACCCAAAAATCCGCTTGCCGGAGGCCACGTCGCTGTACAGCGCGATCAGCTCTGGGGATTCAGCCGGTGTTCCCGATATCTTCTTTCCCAGCAAATCTTCGGACTGGCATCCCAGCAAATCGCGCACCCGCGAGCTCACAAAGCTGAATCGCTCTTGCAAATCCACCACCAGGATAAGGTCGGGAAAGCTTTCCAGCAGCCGCCGGCGGAATTCTTCCTGCTGCAACAGTTGACGCTCGAGTTTGCGTCTCTCCGTCACGTCGATCAGCGTTCCCTGGTACCGAATCAACTTGCCCGCTGTATCCCACACCGCACGCGACGATTCCAGAAACACCGCTGGCGTCCCATCCTTTTTCCGCAGCGTAATCTCCCGGGCGCGCACCCCGCCGCGATCGTCCGGAGCTCGCCCCAGAACCGGTGGTTGTCCCGGGTCAAGGTTCAGCCGGCTCGGATCGAGCGCCAGCAAATCATCTTTGGTCGCATAACCCAGAATGTTCACCAGCGCCGGATTCGCGTCCAGCAATCTGCCCTCCGGCGTGCTGAAATACGCACCCTCCTGCAGCGTCTCGAAGAGTTCCGTGAAGCGCAGCTCTTTCTCGTGCTGCCCGGTAACATCGCGCCCCAGCGCGCTCAGTCCAACCACCTCACCGCTCTTCACGATTGCGTTGAGCACGCATTCGAAAAAAAGCGGCCGGGCGTTGTTCTTGAGACGCAAGCGCACCGTGCCCGCCCAGTGCCGTTTCTCCAGAAAACGCACGAGTCCGGCTTCAATACTGGCTCGCGTTGGTTCTTCCACGAACTCGAAGAATTTATGTCCTACGATCTCGGTATAGGGAAGTCCGATCAGTTCGCTGACACGTTTGTTGACCGTGCGCAGAGTGCCGTCCAGAGAGACGGCGCAAGCCGCATCATCGAAGGAATCTATCAACTCCTTGAAGCTGCGCTGCGAGCGCGCAATCATCTCGTTCAGTTGATCCAGTTGCTCTTCAGACGGAGCCGCTCCCACATGTTCCTGCAAATCCTGAAGCAGCAGCTTGAGCTCGACCACCTCTCGCCGTCGCCCGTAGGCGTAAACCGCCAGAAGTATCGAGAGGACCAGCACGCCCAGCGCCAGTGGGCCCAGATGATATGGCAAACTCTCCAGACGCTCCCAGGCCAGCGCTGCGAAGCCTGCCGCCAGTAAAACCATGAACAAGAGAATCCAGCGCCAAAGCTGAGACTCTTCGCGCTCCAGATTTTGCGGAGGGCGAGACGGTCGAGGGCTACCAGAAGAGGCTTGCATTATGGGGGACCGACCTATTTTTCCGCAGGGACGGAAAAACGGTTTATCACTCGGATCATCGTAATGCCCCCGGCCTGCTTGAACAACCGTTCTTGTTGGAGAAGTAGGTACGTCGGGTCAATACGGGCCGGACCTTCTGAGTTGACATCGAACTTCGTCACCAACCCGGGTGAATCCGGCGGTAGGATAAGGCAGGCTGCAGGCGCCCATGCGGTCGTGCGTGCCCGAAATTGCATTGACTTTGATTCGGTCAGCCCCCTACGATGGTCGCACGGGCGAGCTCTTTATTCTTGATTGGCCAAACCATCTCGCACTACCTCATTGTGGAGAAGTTGGGCGGCGGTGGCATGGGAGTGGTCTACAAGGCTGAGGACACTCGCCTCCACCGTTTCGTAGCCCTCAAGTTCCTGCCCGATGACGTTGCCCGTGATCCCAGGCTCTAGCTCGCTTTCAACGTGAAGCTCAAGCCGCCTCCGCGCTGAACCACCCCAATATCTGCACCATTTACGACATCGGCGAGCAGGATGGCCAGGCTTTCATCGCCATGGAATTTCTCGATGGCGCGACGCTCAAGCATCATATGAACGGGCACGCGCTGGAACTCGACACTCTGCTGTCGCTCGGAATCGAGACCGCCGATGCGCTGGAATCCGCCCACGCCGCTGGCATCGTTCATCGCGATATCAAGCGCGCCAACATCTTCGTCACCAAGCGGGGTCACGCCAAGATCCTTGATTTCGGCGTGGCCAAGGTTACGCTTGCGTCCACTCCGCCGGGCCAGGGCACATCGGCCAGCGGTCTGACGGCCACCATCGACGATCTGCATCTTACCGGCATCGGCTCAACCCTCGGTACGGCCGCGTATATGTCTCCCGAGCAGGCCCGGGCCAAGGAAATCGATGGACGCAGCGATTTGTTTTCCTTTGGTGCTGTTCTATACGAGATGGCGACCGGCATCCAGCCGTTTCGCGGCGAAAGTTCTGCCGTCATCTTCAAAGCCATTCTCGATGCCGCACCCCCCTCGCCCGCGCGGCTGAATCCCGACCTGCCCGCAGAACTCGAACGCATCATCAACAAGTGTCTAGAAAAAGATCGTAACCTGCGTTACCAGCACGCCGCCGACGTTCGCACCGACATGCAGCGTCTGAAGCGCGACACCGAAACCGGCAAGTCGGAGGCCGTGGTCGAGCCAGCCGCAGTTTCCCACAAGGCGCGTCTCCCATGGATCGCCACAGCGACGGTTGCCGCGATCGCCGCAATCCTGGTCGTGCTGCTTTTTTGGCAGTCCAGGCATCCCTCCCGTTCCCCGATCGATTCGGCAGGATCGAAAGCGATCGCCGTGCTTCCATTCCAGAATTTAAGCTCCGACCAATCCACTGATTTTCTGCGGCTGGCTTTGCCCGATGAAGTTGCGACTGCGTTGAGTTATGTGCCGTCGTTCTCGATCCGCCCCTTTGCCACCACCAGCAAATACATCGGGCCGAACCTCGACTTGCAGCAGGCCGGTCGCGACATGGGCGTTACCTCCGTTGTAACCGGGCACTACCTCACCGAGGGCGATCAGTTGGAGATTACTCTCGAAGCAGTCGATGTCGCCAACAACCGCAGTATCTGGCGAGACACCATCAACGTACTCGCGTCCGACAAGATTTCCATGCGGGAGCAAATCACCTCGCGCGTCCGACAAGGCTTGGTGCCTGTTCTGGGAGGCTTCTCAGCCTCGGGCGACACCGCAGGCACTCGACCGAAGAGTGAGGAGGCCTACGACCTCTATCTGCGCAGCATCGCCGTCCCTCATGACGTTGCTCCGAACAAGGACGCCATCGCCATGCTCGAGCGCGCCGTTGGCATTGATCCCACGTACGCACCTGCCTGGGAGGCTCTGGGGATACGCTACTACTACAACAGTGCTTACGCTGACGGCGGGGAACTGATGCTCAAACGTTCCGATTCTGCCCTCGACCGTGCGCTGGTGCTCGATCCCGATCTGATTTCTGCTTCCAGCTATTTGATTACCCTGCAAACCGATCGCGGCAACACCGCCCATGCCTATGCGGAAGCGTTGGCCTCGGTGAATCGTCATCCCACCAATGCGATGGCCCATTTTGCTTTGTCCTACGTTCTCCGCTATGCCGGATTGCTCGATGAAGCGGCACACGAATGCAACGCCGCTCTGGCTTTGGATCGGGCCAACTTTCAAATCCGTTCCTGTTCGGGCGTCTTCGGCCAGCTCGGCGAGCCAGACAAAGCCATGGAGTTTGTTCGCCTCGATGCCGGCTCGGAATATGCCGCCATGCAAACCGGCACGCTTCTTCTGGGCGAGGGCAAACTCGCCGCCGCGCGCCAAGCCGTCCAGAGAGCCTCGAACTCTCCCCTGATGGGCCGCGATTTGATCCAAGCCTGCGTCGACCCTCCGCACTCCACGCAGTGCGACGCCGCCGCTCAAAAGGTTGAAGCCACGGCTCTCGCCGGAGTCGATGTCGAGCCTCTCTATTCCGTCGGCGCCTTGCTCGCCTACTGCGGCCAGAAGGATGCCGTTCTCCGCTCGCTTCGTCGCGCCGTCGAGAAAAACTACTGCGCCTACACCGCCCTCCAAACCGACCCGCTCCTCGTAAGCCTTCGCGGAACTCCTGAGTTCACCGATTTACTTGCTCTCGCCAAACAATGTCAGAACAAGTTCCTGGCGCAGCGCAGCCAGAGTGCGAATTAGAAGACGCGAATTAAGAGACGCCGAGCTCTACCCTGTGCTGCACTGTGCCCTCTGTGTTAAGGACTTTGACTTTCCATCGCGACAACGCTGCGGTACATCCGCGCTCACGATTCACAGCCCCACCCCGTGACATCTGTCACTGCGCACCTCTCGTCGCGCGCTTAACCTAGATACTTCTCGGATCAGGCCTTCGTGTGCCGACCGCGGCACCTAAGGGCTCCCCGCGCATCCCCGATGCTCTACAAGACCCTCAGCGCCGCCGTCTATGGCATCGACGCCAACATTATTCAGGTAGAAGTCGACTGCTCCGGCATCAAGACCGACCAGGATCACTTCCACACCGTCGGCCTGCCCGATGCCGCCGTCCGCGAAAGCCGCGACCGCGTCCGCGCCGCACTCAAAAACTGCGGCTACGACATTCCCCCCACTCACATCACCATCAACCTGGCTCCCGCGGACATCAAGAAGGAAGGCTCTGGCTTCGACTTGCCCATGGCGCTCGGCATCGTCGGCGCCTACGGCGGCCTCACAAAAAATGAAATCTCTGACTGCCTGTTCGTAGGCGAGCTTTCCCTTGACGGCGGCGTTCGCGGCATCCGAGGTACCCTCCCGATCGCCCTTGAAGCCCGCACCCGAAAGATTTCCCGCCTCGTCGTCCCCGAGGCCAACGCTCGCGAAGCCGCCATGGTCGGCGGTGTCGACGTCTACCCCGTCCGTTCTCTGCTGGACGTAATTCACTTCGTAAACTCCGGCAACGGAATCGTTCCTTTGAAAGCCGACGGCGACGCCCTCTTGCGCGAGTCGCAAGAATTCCTGGTCGATTTCAAAGACGTTCGTGGCCAGCAAACCGCCAAGCGCGCCATCGAAATCTCCTGCGCCGGCGGCCACAACATACTAATGATCGGTCCACCCGGCTCCGGCAAAACCATGCTCGCCAAGCGCATGCCCACCATCCTTCCCCCGCTCACTTTCGAAGAAGCCCTCGAAACCACCAAAATCCATAGTGTCGCCGGAGTCCTCGATCCCGGCAGCGGCCTCGTCGGCAAGCGCCCTTATCGTTCGCCGCATCACACTATCTCCGACGCCGGACTGATCGGCGGCGGCGCCATCCCGCGCCCCGGCGAGGTTTCGCTCTCTCACAACGGCCTGCTCTTTCTCGACGAGCTTCCCGAATTCCCTCGCAATGTCCTCGAAGTCCTGCGCCAGCCTCTCGAAGATGGCACCGTGACCATCTCCCGTGCCGCCATGTCGCTGATGTTTCCCGCGCGCTTCATGCTGGCCGCCGCCATGAATCCCTGTCCCTGCGGCTTCCGCAATGACCGCACTCGCGAGTGCAACTGCACCACCCCCATGATCCAGCGCTACATTTCGAAAATCTCCGGCCCGCTCGTGGATCGCATCGACATCCACATCGACGTTCCCGCGGTGAACTACAAAGAAATGCGCTCCGCCACCGAGCCCGAGGGTTCCGCGAAGATTCGTGAGCGCGTCATCCGCACGCGCCAAAAACAATTGGAACGCTTCTCCACCTCGCGCGAGAAAATCTATTGCAACGCTCAAATGTCCTCCCGCCACATTCGCACTTTCTGCGAACTGTCCGCCGACTGCGAACGCCTGCTCGAGCGCGCCATGACTCAGCAAGGCCTCAGCGCCCGCGCCCACGACCGCATCCTGAAAGTCGCCCGCACCATCGCCGACATCGAAGACACTCCGCAGATCGAACCCAAGCACATCGCCGAAGCCATCCAATACCGCTCTCTCGACCGCACCTACTGGACCTGACTCCACAGCGCTCAGTAATTAACAATGAGATGGCCTGCACTCACCGCAGAAAGTAACGTGGAAGAGCGGGGCTTCAGCGGCGTGCCCTGAGCGAAGTCGAATGGGCCGCGTAAACGTTCACAAGAGATGTGGGCTTTAGCCCCTGGGGCCTCGCCTCTCGCCCATTTCGGCACCGGCACTCTCCGCCTCTTCAGTTTCGCGATTGACCCTCTCCTTGCAACATGTTATAAATGCCCGTTTTGCGCTACTCCGTCCGGTTCGCACGCTTACTCTCCGGCTGGAGTACGCAAACTCCGACGCGGCCAAGCTCCAACACTCCGTTAAGGTCTTGCGGTGGAAGCGTGTTCGGAATTCCGGCGATGGTCCCCGATGCGGCACAGGCGTGCTCGGACGCGAGGGCTTCGCCGGAAGGCGGTCTCTAAACACGTTTGTAGTTCGGTAGGGGCGCAGTTTGATTGTCATCCTGAGCAAGCGTTCTTTGCGCAGCGAAGGATCTGGGCGAGCCGCGCGACGTGTCGCGTCTTTTGCGACACATTACTCGCGTCTGGCTCGCTTCCTTAAACTGCGCCACTACCGCATATTCCTGAAATCCGATTCATTTTTGGAGGACTCATTATGCGCACCTGGCTCGCCACTGCTGCGTTCCAACGACGCCGCGTGGTTACCGGTTTCCTGAATGGTTTCCTAAGTAAGACTCTCGCCCTGGCTACGCTGCTTACCGTCAGCGCCGCCTCCGCCCTGGCTCAACCTTCTGGCGAAAGTACCGGCGGCGAAGCCTCGCTGAAACTTCCTGATCTCTCTTCCGTCAGCTTCTTGAACGGAGCCATCGACGGTCACCGTTTATTAATGATCGGCATCCTGTTCTGCATCTTCGGGCTGGGCTTCGGCATGGTCATCTACATGCGCCTCAAGAATCTCCCAGTCCATAGCTCCATGCGCGAGATTTCCGAACTCATCTACGAAACCTGTAAAACCTATCTCGTCACCCAAGGCAAATTCATCCTCTTCCTGTGGGCCTTCATCGCCGTCATCATCCTGCTTTATTTCGGCATGCTTGAGCACATGGAACCCATGCGCGTCGCTGTCATTCTCGGCTTCAGCCTGGTCGGCATTGGCGGCAGCTATGGTGTCGCCTGGTTCGGCATCCGCGTCAATACTTTCGCCAACTCTCGCACCGCCTTCGCATCCCTACCCGGCAAGCCATTCCCCGTCTACCAGATTCCTCTGGAAGCCGGCATGAGCATCGGCATGATGCTGATCAGCGTCGAACTTCTCATTATGCTGATCATTCTTCTCTTCATCCCCGGCGACTACGCTGGCCCCTGCTTCATCGGATTCGCCATCGGCGAGTCCCTCGGCGCGGCCGCCCTCCGTATCGCTGGCGGCATCTTCACCAAGATCGCCGACATCGGCTCCGACTTGATGAAGATTGTCTTCAAGATTAAAGAAGACGACGCCCGCAATCCCGGCGTCATCGCCGATTGCACCGGCGACAATGCTGGCGATTCCGTTGGCCCTTCTGCCGACGGCTTCGAAACTTACGGCGTCACCGGCGTCGCGCTCATCACCTTCATCCTCCTCGGTGTAAAGAATCCCACCGTCCAGGTTCAATTATTGGTCTGGATCTTCGTCATGCGCGTCATGATGCTCGTGGCCAGCTCATTATCCTATTTCCTCAACGCTATCGTCGCCAAAGCCCGCTTCGGCAGCGCCGACGAAATGAATTTCGAAACGCCTCTCACGTCACTAGTGTGGCTGACCTCCATCATCTCCATCGCCCTCACTTTCCTGGTCTCCTACTTCATCATCCCCGACCTCGGCAGTGACGGCACCCAATGGTGGAAACTCGCGGTCATCATCTCCTGCGGAACTCTCGCCGGAGCGCTCATTCCCGAGTTGGTCAAGTCGTTCACTTCCACGGAATCGCGCCATGTGAGGGAAGTCGTCACCTCCGCGGAAGAAGGTGGAGCTTCTCTCGGAATTCTCTCCGGCTTCGTCGCCGGAAACTTTTCCGGCTACTACCTCGGCCTCTCGATGGTCCTGCTGATGTCGATTGCCTACTACTTCAGCACGATGGGCCTCGCCGGCGCCGCAACCATGTTGGCTCCCGCCGTCTTCGCCTTCGGTCTCGTCGCCTTCGGCTTCCTCGGCATGGGTCCAGTGACCATCGCCGTCGATTCCTACGGCCCAGTCACGGACAACGCTCAGTCGGTCTACGAACTTTCTCTGATCGAGCAGGTTCCCAACGTCGAAGCCGAAATCAAAAAAGACTTCAACATGGGAGTCAACTTCGAGCGCGCCAAGTATCTTCTCGAAGCCAACGACGGCGCTGGCAACACCTTCAAAGCCACTGCGAAACCCGTCCTGATCGGTACCGCCGTCGTCGGCGCCACTACCATGATTTTCTCCATCATCATGGCGCTCACCAACGGTCTCACCGAAAATGTCGACAAACTTTCCCTCCTCCACGCTCCCTTCTTCCTCGGCCTGATTACCGGCGGCGCCATGATTTACTGGTTCACCGGCGCATCCACCCAGGCCGTCACCACGGGCGCTTACCGGGCCGTCGAGTTCATCAAGGCCAACATCAAACTCGAGGGTGTCGTGAAAGCCTCTGTCGCCGACAGCAAAAAAGTGGTGGAGATCTGCACCAAGTACGCCCAGAAAGGCATGTTGAACATCTTCATCGCCGTCTTCTTCGGCACGCTGGCGTTCGCCTTCGTCGAACCGTTCTTCTTCGTCGGCTACTTGATTTCGATCGCCATCTTCGGCCTCTATCAGGCCATCTTCATGGCCAATGCCGGCGCCGCTTGGGACAACGCCAAGAAGATCGTCGAAGTCGAAATGAAGCAGAAGGGAACTCCGCTGCACGACGCCACCGTCATCGGCGATACCGTCGGGGATCCTTTCAAGGACACTTCCTCCGTGGCCCTGAATCCCGTCATCAAATTCACCACGCTGTTCGGCCTGCTCGCCGTCGAGTTGGCGGTTACTCTAACCCACGATCAAGGTCCGATGATCACCAACGTGCTGGCCTTGGCCTTTTTCGCAGTATCGTTCTTTTTCGTCTACCGTTCCTTCTACGGCATGCGAATTCGCAGCGGCAAAGCCGAATAATTCTCAAATTCGTTACCAACAACAAACGCCATCCGGCAAATTCCGGATGGCGTTTCTCATTTCCATCAGCCGTTCGGCTGCCAGCTTTTTCAAATCACCAAATCACTCAATTCCCCAATCCTCCTACCGCCGGTCCCAGTACAAATCCCTCCGATCCCGATTCACATCCCGGTATTCTCGCCGCAGCTCTCTCCGCTCATGCCGCGCCGCACCATACTCTCCGCAATACAGATCACGCCGCAGCTCCCGCCGCTCCCGCGAGATCCTGACTTCATCATGCCGAACGTCGCGCCGGTCGCGCCATCCATCATCGGCAAACATTGTTCCCGCACCCAGTCCCAGCACCAAAAGAACTCCTGCAATTGTCCGTTTCATATCCGTGTCCTCCTCCGCGCCTCGCGGATTCTACAGAATGAAAACACCACCACGCTCACGGAGTTGCGTCCCTGACCGCAGCCGGCGATGAATTCCCCAGGCAACTCTTTTCGCGCCCCTCACATCGACGGCGCCGCGCACCCCAATCACTCCCACTCAAAATTCAAAAACCAACCCCGCCGTAGGTACTACCGGCAACTCCTGCTGCGTCTGTATCTTGCTCTGCAGCGTGCTGGGATTCACCCCGGTGCTGTAGATATAAATCCGATTGTCATGATTCGTTACATTCAAGACTTCGCCATAGAGCGTAAACTTCCATCGCGTGAACGCCCAACTTTTGTCACAGCGCAAATCCAGCCGAATATAAGCCGGCAAGCGCACCGAATTATTCACTCCGATCTCCTCATACGTATTTCCCACCTGCACGAAGTCTCCACTAGGCACAGGGTATCCCGAGCCATACAGAAACTTTCCACTCAAACTGATCGTCGGCCTCAGCCGATAAGTGCCGAACGCATTCAAAGAATGCCGTTGATCCTCCAAAGTAGGGAAGTAGGGCGTATTAAAAGAAAGCTGCTCCTCCGCGGAGGGCGAGAGCGGAAGCAAAACAAAGTATTCTCTTTGCCGCGCGCGCGCCAGCGTATATCCCGCCCACCCCGATAAACGGTTCGCGCTTCTCCGCTGCAGAACCAGTTGCACTCCCCGCGAGTAGTCTCGCTGATAAATGGAATTCTGCCCGCTTAAAGGTTCCAGCGCCCCGCAAGGTGGATTCACGCCCGGAGGTTCCGTCGCGAAGCCACTCGGCGAACCAACCAGATCGCTGTTTTGCCGGTCAAAGGCTTGCAAGCGGACGCGCGTCGACTCGCCCAGGCGCTGCTCGATCGCAGCCGTGAAGTGATCCGAACGCTGTAGCAGGTTTCCAAACGGCAAACAGTAGGGCGTGGCCACTTCCTGAAAATCGGGAAACTGCGCGTAGCGCCCCACCCCAAATTGCAACTCCGTCGCGGTCAATACCCGGATTGCCGTCGAGATCTGCTCCGAGAAAGGATGCACTCCAATCCTCTGCAAATTATCCCAACGGACTCCGCCGATTACGTGCACCCGATTCTTCCACAGCGTCGAAGTCTGTTGCAGGTAAAGGTCGCCTCGCAGCCCGGTTCCGCTCGCGTACGCCGAAAACGCCGGCCCCGGGCTCCCGTAGAACACGCTGTATCCATCGTCGCGCAGCCGCCGCAAAGTGGCTCCGCCCTCGAGCACATCGTTGTTTTTCCACGCCCATGTCAGATTGCTTCCTCCCAGCCACTCACCGTACGCATAGCTGTCGAGAATCTGTCCAAAGGTATTGTGCGAGTCGTAAGGCTCGCTGAGATACGCCGCGTGGCTGTCCAGCAACAGGTGAGGACTAATGCTCCAGCGCCATCCTGCGCGCGCCAGCGTGAAGGCGCTGTTGCCCGCGGCAAATACATCGGGGTCGCTGCTGGTCGTGAGTTGAGTCGAGGTCTGCCCGCCCTGGGCGTGTATGCTCACGCTCTGTTTCGCCGTGAGATCGTAAACCAGCTTCACGTCTCCGTCGTAGAACGATGCGTTCTGCACATCGTCCTCGCGGTTGCGAATCAGATATCCGATATAACTTTTTCGCGCCGATGCGATCCATGATCCTCGTGACGATCCGTGGTCGGACGTGCCCAGTTCTCCCTCGCCCAGAATGTCACTATCTGCAATTCCCGCCGAGACCCGAAATATCGGCGTCGATCGGCTGCCTTCGCGCGTGCGAATATCCAGCGCCGCTCCAATGCCGTCTGCAAATTTCACGGGATACGCCACCGGCATTAGCTTCATCTCTTCCACCGTCTCGCTCGTAAGAAAACTAAGCGAAGCTCCGTTCGAAATGTCAGGGATGCTGTGAAACGGTGACGCCAGCACGTCATCCAGGTAGATGGAGACATTTTGGAACGGCATCCCCATTACCGAGAACTGGGCGTAGAACTCATTGTTTCCGGGCGCGGAAACTCCCGGCAATGCCTGAATAGCGCGGAACGGATCGTCGGCAAAAACCGTCGATGCGGCCCTGATCTCCGAGGCCGTCAGGTTGCTCTCGCTGATCGCAGGCGAATCCTCTTGCTGAAAAACATCGCCCGTTACTCGCACCCTTTCCGTGTGGCGGAAATTGTCTGGAACCAGCGTGAGATCAAACTCTTTGGATTCTGCAGCCGATAGCGAAAAGGAAAAAGTCGAGAGTCGATAGCCGACTGCGCTCACTCGCAGCGTGTACGTGCCGGGCGCAAGATTCTGTATGTCGAAAGCGCCGTCGGCGCCGGTGTTCGTTTCGCGGCCGGCTTCGAGAACGCTTACCTGGACGCGCTCCAGTCGCTCACCACCCGCCACATTCTTGACCGTTCCCTTAATTTCGGAAGCATGCAGGGTCAGGCAAAGGAACAAAACGAAGGCAGCAAGGCGGGCGATCATCAATTCTTCCAGGCAAAACGGAAGAACAGGCTAGCACACCGTGCGCGATGTCCGAACGCAAAACGTTCTTCAATCACCCGATGACCAAATCACCCGATTCTTTCTAGTTCGGCCCCTTCATCTTGTCCTTCACGCTGTGCGCCAGCTTCTCGATTTCTTCTGCCTTCTTCAGCACTTCGACCGAAAGCACGTTTTCATTCGACTTGTCGACGTACTCCTTCAGCTCCCCGGCCAGCTTCACCAGTTTGTCGGTATCGGCCTTGAGCGCGGCTTGCCGCTGCAGATTGATTCTCTTGGCCAGTTCGCGGGAGATGCGATCCCGGGTCTCGTCGTCCGCTGTCGGTGCTACGTTGATGGTCTGCGGCTGTACCTGATGGGTTTGCGCCGTCCCCGGTAGCGGGAGCCACACAAATAGAAACAGACTGCAAGCCAACCATTTCGCTCGCACGGTGTCCCTCGAAACGGACGCGATCGTTCTGCCCGTTCCTAAAGTATGGCCACTTTTTTCGGAGACCGCAACGGAAATTGCTCGGGACAAAAGAAGGGCTTGGGAGAGATGCAGCCGGAAAAAGTCGAGAGGAGTTAGGGGAGGGCTCGGCAAGCGTCGGCGGAAAGGCTCGGGAACGGTGGGAAAAGCTCGGGAGGGGCGGGAAAGGCTATGGAAAATTTGGGAAAGGTTGAGGAAGGTTTGGTTTGGGGAAGGAAGGGCACGACTTTAGTCGTGCCGCCTCCCCGCTCACATTGACTTCGGCTTTAGCCGCTGCGGAACCGCTGTCGCTTACAGCGAGCTCATATTCGACAAAAACTCGCCGTTCGACTTCGTCTTGCTCAACTTGTCGATTAGCAACTCCATCGCTTCCACCGGCGACAGCGGGTTCAGCACCTTGCGCAGCACCCAGATCCGTGACAGATCTTCCCGCGGGATCAGCAACTCTTCCTTACGCGTGCCCGACCGTTGAATGTCGATCGCCGGAAATACGCGCTTATCCACCAGCTTGCGCTCCAGAATAATTTCCGAGTTGCCCGTGCCCTTGAATTCTTCAAAGATCACGTCATCCATGCGCGATCCGGTATCGATCAGCGCGGTCGCGATAATCGTCAGTGATCCGCCTTCTTCGATATTTCGCGCCGACCCAAAGAACCGCTTCGGCCGCTGCAGCGCATTCGAATCCACGCCGCCCGATAGCACCTTGCCCGAGGGCGGAACAATCGTGTTGTAAGCTCGCGCCAACCGCGTGATCGAATCCAGCAGGATCACCACATCGCGCTTGTGCTCCACCAACCTCTTCGCCTTCTCGATCACCATCTCCGCGACCTGTACGTGCCGCGCCGCAGGCTCGTCGAAGGTCGATGAAATTACCTCGCCCTTCACCGACCGCTGCATGTCCGTCACTTCTTCCGGACGCTCGTCGATCAGCAGCACCATCAGCACCACTTCCGGATGGTTCGTCGTAATCGAGTTCGCCACATTCTGCAGCAGCATGGTCTTGCCGGCGCGTGGCGGAGAAACAATCAACCCGCGTTGTCCCTTACCGAGCGGCGTCAGCAAATCCATCACCCGCGCGCTGGAATTTTCCCGCGTCGTTTCCAGCTTCAGCCGCTCCTGCGGATACAGCGGCGTCAAGTTATCGAACAGAATCTTGTTGCGCGCTTCGTCCGGCGACTCAAAATTCACCGCCTCAATCTTCACCAGCGCAAAGTATTTCTCGCCCTCGTGCGGCGGCCGCACCTGCCCGCTGATTGTGTCACCGGTTTTCAGATCGAACTTGCGGATTTGCGACGGCGATACATAAATATCGTCCGGCCCCGGCAAATAGTTATAGTCCGGCGACCGCAGAAAGCCGTAGCCGTCGGGCAGTATTTCCAGCACGCCTTCGGCAAAAATATGCCCTTCTTTTTCGCTCTGCGCCTGCAGGATTTTAAAGATGAGGTCCTGCTTGCGCAGTCCGCTGGCACCGGGCAGCTCCAAGGTCCTTGCGATCTTGGTCAGCTCGGTGATGTTCTTTTCTTTCAGTTCAGCAATGGTCATGATTCACCTAAACCCGATTCACTCAAACGTGCAAGTTTCAGCGTTTTCGGGAGATTTTCAAAGGAGGGTATGCAGGGAAGACAAAACACCACGAGGCAGGCAGGCGGGGCTGTTTTACGCAGCCCGCCGTTGTGCCTCGGCAAAATTCTCCGGCTCCGACAGGATATCCTGCCGCTCCGCGCCTGCGATCCGGTCCAACACTCCATTCATTGTTTCCTGGATTCTGGTGCTGGGCCGGTGGAACTTCCGCGTGGCCTTGGAGGCGAGCTGGCAAAGCATATAACGATTCCGTAATGTTTGTAAAGCGTCAAACACACGATCGGATCGCATGTGTGTCTTTCCCCTTCCTTTATAAGTATGGGCATCCGCTTCCGCCCTGGCTCTCGTAGAATCGTAACAAACCACACGTCGTTCTAAATTGCTGATTCTACTAAGATTTTTAGGAGTTAGCGCAATCCCTATACTCAGAATAGATGCGCGACCGCACTCCGAAGATGCTCACTTTTCCTGATTGGACTCGCGGTCGAGGTAACTCAGAACGAACCTTGAGGCTTCGGAATGTCCCTGGAACTCAACAATGTACTCGGAATCCCCAAACCGGTCAATACCTTTTACGTATCTTTACGGGTTCGCACCATCGTGGCCGAGGCGCCTGTTCAGCAGCCTTGTAGCTTCAGTGAGTCCGCCGCGCTCGAATTAATTCACCTCACCTGTATTGGCACATCTGTATTGGCACATCGAACTTCTAATATTTCTTCCCGATCACAACTGATCTCGATCTGCGGGTTCGCGCCGGTCTTCCTTAACCGTGTCCTTCAATGTTGCCACGGCCCGCGTTTTTCTCCTTCGAGAAAGCCAGCAGAGTATTGGGCCACGGCTGCCCCGGTGATCTCTCTCCACGCTGATGTTTTCTCCGCTGCGTTCTAGCTGCGGTACTCATAAACCTTGCTTTTAGCGCAAATCCTTTGGGATCATGGAGTTACTAAAATTGATCCTTGTAAAATCCGTCTTCTAAAGGACTTACAGGAAAAGTCTTTGTTTTCAGTGAGTTCGGAGCATTACCAGTCACGTAAGTCTTTTAGAATCAGTGGGAACCTCCGTAAAATATAGATGTCAAAGAACTTAATACCGAAATCTTTTGAAAGAGGACTGGCATGGGACGATTTCGCTTACTTGTAGAGCGTCACGGCCTCGACCATGATTGCGAAGCGGGGCTGTGGAAGGCAAGGTTGGATGTCACAGAGACAGCAGATTCCCTTCGACGTCGCTCAAGGCAGGCTCTCGCCATTCTCGCCGCTGATCGCGGCTGCGAAAGGCTCGGAATGGCAACGGGCACGCGGGTGATGTTTCGGCCGTCCCTGACGGGACTCGCTCCTCTTTTCGCTGCTTACCCCGGACTTACGTCCGGGGCTATCCTCTATCGCCCCTTTCGGGGCTGGGGTGGGGAGCTGCCGTCTGCGCTGCCACTGTATTTACATTGTGTAAATACATTTTCTGCGCCAGGCTTGGGACGAAGAACGATCATCTATGCCGACAGAAAAAATAACGAAAGGCGCATCATCTCGGCGTGGCGCTCGGAGCCGCACGAAAGGCGACACTACTGGCAAAACCTCGAAGCGCAATAACTCCAAATCCCGGCGACATGGAGGCGCAGGCCTAGAATGCTGTTGGTGATCCGGCAGGCGCGAGGTCGGCTCTCACAAAGAATCGCCGTCGGAGGGAAACATGAAAATAAACCCGAGCGCTACAGCAGACGTTCTCAAGACCTTGATCCAGGAGGACAGAACTGAGGCCAGGATTTATCGAAACCGAGTGCAAGATGTGAGCTACATCCTCGCCGTTGCTTCCTTCGCTCTGAGCGCCTTTCTGATCGGGCACACTGCGGCCGACCAGCTGCGTTACATGACGCTACTTACCGATCTCGGATTGGTCGCCATTATGTGGATATCTTTCTGGCGGATTCAGTTCGATCTCTTCCGCCTCCGAAAAGCTCTAAGGGCACGCCAGAAGTTACTCAGCGGTCTGCATGAGCAGGTAACAGAACTCGATCCCTTTCCTAACATCGAGAAGGATCCTCCGCCCGACATTAAGGACACGGATTTGTACTGGGTGGTCTCCCTATGTACAGCCGTCGTACTCGTCAAAATGTTGGTGCTCGTCCACTACGCCGGAAGTTTCGTAACTCAAAAAGGAGCTTCCTAGTAAACGGACAGCCCTGAAGGGGCGGCAGATTACAGCCCCGGACGTAAGTCCGGGGTAAGCTGAAGAAAGAAGTAACCAAGTCCCGCAGGGACGACAGAAGATTCCACGCACAAACGTCCGTGTGGAGCGGACACTCTTGTCCGCCGCCTTTGACGTTGCTCTTCACCTTGATTTCGATCCTGTTCCTAACACGAACCGCGATAATACCGTGGAAGAGCGGCGCCTTCAGCGCCGCGTAAAGTTCGAGAAAATGATGCAGGCTTCAGCCCCTGTGTCGCCCGCCATCAACCGCTCCATCAGCCGAAACGCGCAAACCACTCCAGCCGCGAAGCGGCGGCAGATCACAGCCCCGGACCTAAGTCCGGGGTAAGCTGAATAAAGAAATAACCAGTCCCGAAGGGACGGCAGAACGACACCTGCCTGCTCCGCCGGCCCCGTCAAGAGCGAGCCTACCAAACCCGCATCAACGCCATGCTGCGAGCTTAAATGGAAGGGCAGGCGACGATTTAAAAGAGTCCCATGTCTCGCAAAACCGGCGAGACATGGGGCACCCGGCGGACCGATTCATCCTGCCTTCGAACCCCTCCGTGTCTCCGTGGTGAATTCACTTCACCCCCAGCTGCCAAAACAAAAACGAATACACATCGGTGAACTCTTCAATCTGCTTGGTCACCGGTTTCCCTGCGCCATGTCCCGCCTTGGTTTCAATCCGCAACAAAATCGGACGCGTCTTGCTCGCCCCGTTCTTCGCTTCGTCCTGCATCTCCGCCGCCATCTTCTTCGCGTGCATGGGGTCGACGCGCGTATCCGTATCCGCCGTCATGAACAGAATTGCGGGATATTCCGTCCCCGCCTTCACATGGTGATAGGGCGAATAGGCGTAGAGCCACTTAAACTGCTCGGGATTATCAGCACTCCCGTACTCCGGAATCCACAGCTTGGCGATCTGGAAATTCTGGTAGCGCAGCATGTCGAGCAGCGGAACCTGGCACACCACCGCGCGAAACAAATCCGGACGCTGCGTGATCATCGCTCCCATCAGCAGCCCGCCATTCGATCCGCCCTGAATCGCCAGATGATCCGTGTCCGTATATTTTTCTGCAATCAGATGTTCGGCGGCGGCGATCATGTCGTCAAAAACATTCTGCTTCTTGTCGAGCATTCCCGCGCGGTGCCAGTCTTCGCCAAACTCCGCGCCGCCGCGCAAATTCGCTACCGCGTAAACTCCGCCATGCTCCATCCACAGATAAGCCGTGCGGCTGAACGATGGCGTCAGGCTCACATTGAACCCGCCATACGCCGTGAGCAGCGTGGGATTGTGCCCATCCTTCTTCAATCCTTTCTTGTTGACGACGAACATGGGCACCCGCGTTCCATCCTTAGAGTGGTACCACTCCTGATTTACCTCGTAGGCCGCCGGATCGATCGCCGGCGCATCCACCTTGGCCCATAGCGTGGTTGCTTTGGTCTTCAGGTCATAACGATAAACCGTGGGAGGAACGGTGAACGACATGAATCCATAAAAAATTTCATCGCGATCCCATTTCCCGTCCGACTGGAAAACGGTCCCAATCGAGGGCAGCATGAGATCGCTGAGATGGTCTCCACCGAGATCGAAAATCTTTAACTGGGAACTTGCATTCTGCTCGTACTGCGCAAACAACTTCCCGCCCCACACCGACGCGCCCTGCAATACGGCGTCCGACTGAGGAATAATTTCTTTCCAGTCGTCGCGCTCATAGTTACCCGCTTCCGCCGCGAACACGCGGTAACGCGGCGCATCTTCGTTGGTGACGATGTAAAGCCGTCCGTTGTAAATGGATCCGCCATATAGAAAATTCTTGCCGGTAGTGATGCGCTCAGGCGGCGTGCCCTTTTTCAGATCCATCAAGAAAAGCTCGGTCTTGGTCCAGCCTTGCTGGACCGAGATCAACAGCAAGCGCCCATCGTTATCGAGACTCACGCCGGGCCAGTCTTCCGGGTCGCGCCCCTCGCCAAAAATTTTCGTGTCCGTCTCCGGATCGGTCCCCAGTTCGTGATAAAACACGTGCCGGTTGTACATCTCCTGGCCTTCGGGAACGTCTCCCTTCTTTGGATAGCGCGTGTAATAGAATCCGGAGTTGTCCAGCAGCCAGGCAATGCTCGCCGCCCGCGTGCGTTCGATCACATCCGGCAGCGCCTTCCCGGTCTTGGTTTCAATAATGTGCAGCGTGCTCATCTCCGATCCGCTGGGCGACGTGCCATACACCAGATACTTTCCATTCTCCGAAGGCTGGTACCAATCGAGCGCGATCGTTCCGTCCGCTGCCAGTTGATTCACGTCCACCAGAACGCGATCTTGTCCGTCGTTTTTTCCTTCAGCTCCGCCTTCGCGCACATAAACGATGGGCTGGTTCTGCATCCCCTCACGGCGTGTGTAGAAATAATATTTCCCACCAATCTGGGGCGCGCTGATGCTTCCGATGCTTAACAATTCTGTCAGCCGCTTATGAATCGCATTCCTCCCCGGCAGGGGATCGAGCACAGAGTTGGTATAGGCCATCTCCGCTGCTACCCACTTCTGCGTCTCCGGACTGTCGGCATCTTCGAGCCACCGGTAGTTATCGACAATCTTCACGCCATGCAGCGTCTCTTCCAGCGGACGCTTCTCCGCCTTCGGCACCGTCGCACTCGCCGTACTTTTCACATCGTCCCCCGCAAACACCGCACCCACCAGAAGAAACACCGAAACCACAACCAGCCCCGCTCCACTCATCCCGCACCTCGCAACCCGATAGCCTACCAAACTCTCGCACCGCAGGTTTTCACCCGCCCCCCAAAATGTTATGATTGATGCGCTCAAGAAGCGCGCGCTCCGCGCGCGCTTCTCCACACTCCTCAGTAGCTCAATGGCAGAGCATCCGGCTGTTAACCGGAGGGTTGTAGGTTCGAATCCTACCTGAGGAGCCATTCTTTCAGTCGGTTACAAACTCTCAAAACTAAACTTCACCGCATTTCACCGCATTTGCTTTGGAAGGAGTGATGATATTTCCTCCCGAGAGTGCCCGACACGGCCGTTCGTAACGCTAGACTTCCTATTGCCTGGAAAGAGCATTGGAGACCAGCGGCAGGCCCAGCGACCCTCACAACCGGTTCAAACTCCGGCGGGATTCAATCTTTGAATCCGGCCTTCTTTTCTTGCCAACGTACCCGACTTGTTCATACCTCCTGTTAGTTGGCGCAGTATCGCAATATCACATTGAACCGGCTGTGCCAACTCTCAACGAGTGTAAACGCCTGATTCCGTCAATTGTCTGAAAGCTGGCTACTACTGTATAAAAAGCTGTCGAGTTTTTTCGCCTTCGGTGTGACGACTACGCGCCAAAACGGCCCTTGGAAAGAGATTGTCGCAGGTTTTGTGCTCGTGTTCTTTGTGGCCTATTGTGCTGCTCACGTCTTCAAGGTGATTGCTTTAGAGAAAGCGTTCGATGCGGTTATCGTTGTCTTGGTAGTCCTGCTCTACGCCACATTGGTTTCGCTGCCGGGGATAGGTATCGCTTACCTGACTTGGAAACTTTCTCGCAATATGAGGCCGATTCTTGCTCAGGCGATATTCCGCGCCGGTATATTCGCAATTGCGGTCACACCAGCGTTCTGGGGCCATGCAGGATTTCTTCCAGCAATACTTCTTGCTTTCGTATTGCATGGAAGAGACAGGTCGGATGTAATTATTGGAATCTTGATCGTTTGGGCCATCGCCATTCCTGTGTTATTTGTCCGTGCTCGCAACCGAAATAACGCAAAAATCTTCGTCAATTAACGTAACATCGCCATTTCACTCATTGAGGTTAAGATCACCGTTGTTGTCGCCGCCGGGATCCTTGGTCACGCGCTGGCGGTTATTGCCTAGTCGCGGGCGAGGCGCAGAAGCGGCGGATTCGCACCAAGAGAAGGATCAGAGCACCCAGGACGGCGAGAGCCACGGGCGCGCGCCGCAGAACCCAGGTCTCCGTTCTTCTGCTTGCTTCGCCCGGCGGGAGAACGTCGATCACCTGGATTCGGGATCGCCCTTTGAGATTGGGAAACAGGTAAACCGGAATCACTGTGCCCGGCGGGACCGAATCATTCAGTTCGGCCTGATCGCGCGGAACACGTTTGAGGTAGGGAACCAAATTCATCCATTCTTTCTTGCCCTCTACCATCCCACTGGCATAAACCGATATGTCGGGCCCATGCATGCCATGGCTTTTCTGATAATAGGGACGAGTCACCTGAAAGGTGGTGGCTTGATAGGGCTGTCCCTGAACGCGTTTGAAGGCACTATGCGCGTTGATGAAGGTGACGAAGCCGAACAGTAGGCAGACCAGGAAGGCGAGGCCCAATATTGCGATGGTGAGATTCAAGAGTATTACGCTCATCGGCCGGGAAGACAGCGGGTGAGGCAAAGAACGAGGCGCGCCGAGTTCACCATAATTCATGCGGATGCCAATGATCGAGTCCTCGAAAGTTTCACACAACATTACCCCAAAGTCGAATCGAACCGAGCGCGACCCGCTTCACGAATGGTAATTGGTGGATTGGTGATGAACACCGTACTCGTGATGAACCTCAGGGCCCCGGCCCCTCGGCAGGCATCTGAAATTAAAAAGGGCAGACACGTTATCGTGTCTGCCCCTGCGGCCTGAGGGATACCCAACTCAAAAATAGAACTTGAGAGCAAACATGAGATTCCTGGGATCCTGACTGCCGGTGATATTTCCGAATGTAGTAGCTGTTGAGCTGTAGTACATGTTCGGCGCGGCCAGGTTGGGATGGTTGAATGCGTTCAGGAAGTCGGCGCGAAACTGTAAACGCTTTGACTCGCCGAACAGGAAGTTCTTTTGCAGACTCAGATCCAAATCCACATAGCGAGGTCCAATGACCGGGCCTTGCGCCGGGCACGTGCCAAAGGTCCCGGGCGCCTCCGGTGTGAATGTGCTATTTGCATTCGAGAACCACTGGAATTGATAGCCCGAAGCAGTGTTTACGATCTGGTGGGTGTACTGGACCGGACCATTGCAGTTCGGACGAGCAGAACCCGATCCGGCACCGTCGTTGCCGGTGAAGGTGCCAGAACTGTCGGGTCCGTAGACGGCCAGCGGGAATCCTGCATGATAGGAAAAAATTGGACCGAGCGACCAGTTTCCAACTACCGCATTGACTGCCGCGGGAAGATCATGGCCGAAGGATTTTCCTCGCCCCACGGGCAGTTCGTAAAGGACGTAGCCGCTCAAGACTTGGTTGGAATCATAGTAGCAACGTGCCCAGTTCGATTTCGGATCGTAGAGGTTCTGCCAATAGGGATACGAACTCGTGGTCTCGGAATTTGTGCTGTAGGTTCCGTAGTATCCACTGTTGTTGGTCATGCACTTACCAAACGTGTAGGCGAGCTGGCCTTCCAGTCCTCCGCTGACGCGCTTTTGCAATACTGCTTGCAAAGCGTCATAGCGCATGGTTCCGACCGACGCCGTATCGTAAACATCAGCGAAGCTGTTCGGGCCATACCCTAGACTGTTCCCGCCGGCATCGACTCCGTTGAAGCCTCCGATGAACGGGGTATTGTCAGTTCCCAGTTGCAATTGTCCGAGATCCAGCGGCACCACGAGGTGCGTCACCTTCTGACCGACATAACCAACCTGCGCAGTGAGCGTTGGTGTAACTTGATGCTGTATCGAAAGATTCCATTGTTCCCCGACCGCCGGCTGCACCACCGGATCCCAGGCGAACATAGTCGCTCCGGAAACCGATTGCGGTTGGGGTGTGGCCCCGCCCGTAGCTCCTGCCTCGGTGTCATAAGGTGTGGCGCCTGGGTTGTAGTTGTTCGTTCCCCCGATCTGGGTTGGCGTGTATGGCGGATTACGGGGCAGGCGCAGATTAGTCCCCGTGCCCTCGAGATAAGACGAGACGCTAAACGCTGCGCGGACCACGGTTTTCCTCTGAAGGAATGCGGGAGCCCAGGACAATCCAATGCGCGGCTCAAACTCTCCCAGTCCGTCATATTTGCTGCTGTAGAGTCCTCGACTGTATCCGTTCTTGCCGACAATGCCGGTGCCGATGGCGCTGTTTCCGGGAAACTCCACGACGCCGGTCGTCTTGTCTACGTTCACCTGGCGATTGTTGGTTTCGATCCATGGGGTACGTGCCTCATAACGCAATCCCAGATTCAAAGTGAGGCCGTCGGCTATATGCCAATCGTCCTGCGCAAAACCCGCCAGCAGCCAGTCCCTTTGATGGAAGCCGCCGCCCACTTCGCCTCGAGCCACGGAATCGGGCAAGCCCAGGGCGAAGCTCGCTCCCGCATCGCCGCCAGATAGTCCATCGCCGGCCTCGGACGTGTAGTTGTTGGTGAAGCCGATGTCGCCCAGCACTCCGGCATTACCTGGATAAGTAATGTTTAAGCGGTACCGATTCATCTGGAATCCGAATTTTGTATTGTGGTGGCCGTGACTCCATAGAAGATTGTCGGATACTTGCCAAACCGTAGAAGCGAACTTTTGGATGATCGCACCGTTGCCCAAACTGGAGTAGTTGCCGATGCCGTTTCCGTTGCTAGCGGCACTTGTGAACGTGATACTTGGCAATCCGTTGATGCCGCCTTCACTCGTACCGGCGATCCCGGTTTGGGCTGCCAACTTTGCGACGGAGGGGTCAAAGGTGGTATTCGGGCCATAGGGCAGGACGTAGTTCACGCCAATGCGAAAATCGTTGAGCAGTGACGAAGTGAAGGTGTGCGTCTCATCAAAAGCAGTGTTGTCGATGTGTGCTTCCGAACTCGAGTTACCGCCAAGCAGGAAGGAAGTCGTTAAGGGATCGATTTCCTTGCCCCGTGAATAGCGGGCGAAAAGGCGGTCCTTGGCAGAGACGTTGTAGTCGACTTTGAAATCTTCCTGATCGTCGTTGTTCTGGCTTCCATTGAGAATTACAGCGCTATTGGGCGCACCGGGAGTCGGTTGTGGATAGAGCGACGAGGCCATTAGCACCTTGAAGGCATTATCAAGTCGGTTGGGAGGAATGATGTTGCCCTGAAAAGGTACAGGGTTCCCGGACAGGACGCACGGTGTACCGCTGACTCCTGTGCCCGGAGTGCAGGGGTCATAGATTTGCACGCCATTGGGATTTGCAGAGGTGGGGGTCAGCAAGGCGCTAAAATCGCCTGCGCGTTCGGCAGTTGATAACACGGTCAAGCCGCTTGCCGCAGGCGGATGATCGAAGCGGGAGCCTTCATAATCAGCGAAGAAAAACAATTTGCTCTTGATGATTGGACCGCCGATTGTGCCCCCGAACAGATTCCATCGCATCTTTGCCTTCGGGAGACCGATCGTCCCTTGCGGATTGGGTAAGAAGCCGTTTTGCCACGAGTTCGCATTGAATTTATCGTTGCGGATGAATTCAAAGACGTCGCCGTGGAAGGTATTCGTGCCGGATTTTATTGAGGCGCTGACCACACCGCCCTGAAAATTGCCGAATTCCGCCGAAGCGTTCTGGGTGATGACATTGAATTCCTGGATGGCGTCGGGCGATGGGGTGAAACCCACCGCGTTCTCGGAAGCCTGATTGTCATCCACGCCGTCAAGAATAAAGTTGTTCGACTCTTCGCGATTGCCGTTGATATATGGGCGCCCACCTCCATTGCCCGCAATCTGCTGCGAGGTTTGGGAACCGGTATTCATGGTCTGGGGATCAATGGTGAGTGCGCCCGGGCTGAGCAAGGTCAATTGGACGAAGTTGCGCGAGGCCAAGGGGAGATTGTCGTTCGTCCTTGCATCAATCACCGTGCCTACCTGCGCGGTATCGGTCTGCAATGTCGGAGCCTGATCGATCACTTCCATGACCTCGGTTACGCTTTTCACCTGGAGTTGGAAGGCGAAGCGGGCGATTTGATCCAGCACCAGCGTGACAGCGGACTGCTGAGCCGTCCGAAATCCAGCCGCGGTCACCTTTATTTCGTAAGTGCCAACCGGCAAGCGCTGGAGGTTGAAGACGCCATCCCCATTGGTTTTAGTTGCGTAGGTAGTGCCGCGATCCACATCGCGAGCCACCACGGAGGCGCCAACCAGTGGGGCTCCCGTGGGATCAGTCACGCTTCCGGTGATAGTGGCCGTGACTTCCTGCCCCCAAGCGGGACTCACTGCGAAAAATGTGGCGAACATGGTTGCGAACAGCGTTAGAGCGATTATCGAGGACGCCTTCGAGTGTGTCATTCCATCTCCTTTTCGAGCCTTCGCCTGACTAACTCTCACCTAATCTCCCAACCACTAGCCCAATACGATCAGCTCTTGCTATGCATCGTGCCGCTCGGTGTTGCACCGCCTTGCGCGGGAAACATGGACGAGCGAAGGATCCGCGTTCTACTCCTTCATAATTCCGTACTGAAAACGAGGGGGAAGCTTCGCACCAAACTCTTCTGCCATGGCAAGCGTCAGCGCTTGTGGCACGAGAACGGAAGTGATTCCTTCCCACGGTTCCGGGACGGCCCCAATCGTTACCGGAAAGAACCTTTCGGACGCCTGCCGCTCTTCGGTTCCGACCAAGATCACTCTGCCGCCACGCGCGTGACAATCATGAGCGAGATCGACTCCCAAACCGGCCGCTCGTCCCAGGGCTGAAATGATGGCGACGTGCGATCCGTCGACGTCAAGGAGCGGACCATGCCGAAACCCGCCTCCGGAATAAGCCGCAGCACGATGGCCGGTCATCTCGCGAATACACAACGAACCCATGATGGCGGCACCGTATGCTGGTCCCCGGCCTACGAGCTCGATATTCGCGGCTCCGCGGCAGAATTTTTCCAGTTCTCCTCGCAGGCTAAATACCTTATCGAGGGCGGCAGCGTAAGCTACGCTCGCCCGTTGGGCATCTTCGCGCCATGCCCGCCCCAGAATGTGGGAAGCGAACACGATGCACGCGGCCGTAGCGTTGGTAAATGTCTTGGTTGCGTTGCCGTATTCTGGCCCTGCCAGAATCGGCAGTTTGACCTCGATGGACGACCAACAGGTGCTTTTTTCGTTGTTGCAAAGCAAAGCGATCGGTAGCCTCGCACTGTTTTGACAGAGCTGCACCAATTCCGCGCTCTCTCCGGAAGTGGTCAACAAAATGGAAACAGCGGCCTGATCCCATACCGGGCGCGAGTAGTGCAGCCACTCACTTGCGTCTGCAGCGAAGGCCAACTGGCCGCACGACTGCAGGAAAGAGGAAGCGATAATAGAGGAGCAATAGGAAGCCCCCATTCCAACCAACATTACAGGCCCGGCGGAAAGTGCCATCTGCCGCAGTTGTTCGATCGCTTCCCGGATCGGCTTGTCTTCCTGATAAGCCCGCAGCAGCCTGGCAAGATGCTCGGGCTGTTCTCGACATTCCATTTCATAAATGGATGTCATGCTCCGGGTCAGCATCTCGCTCGGCGGCTCGACTCCGGCGATCCAGCGCGACTCTGGGCCTGCCTGGCTCTCCATTTGATTTCCTCGGTTAATCTGCCGACAAACACCGAACGGTCGATGTTTTTAATGAATGATTATAAACTATACAGTATGATGCTGTTGAGGTAAATATGTGTCTGATCCTGGACTCTCTGATCCGCCTCGCGTAAATCGCGGATTCATCCTGCGCATTTCGTCGATCGCAGCACTGGGTGGCGTGTTGTACGGCTATGACATGGGCATCATTGCGGCCGCAGCGATCTTCGTCAAACGCACATTCGCGCTTTCAACTTTGATGGAGGAGTTGGTCGTCAGTATCGTCCTGATCGGTGCCATGCTTGGAGCCATTGTGGGCGGGGCGGTCGCCGATCGTATCGGCCGGCGTGCAACGCTGGTATGGGCGGGAGGTATTTTTATCGTCGGATCTTTGCTGGCGCCTCTGTCGGCCAACGTCTTCGTTCTGATTGTGGCGCGTGCGATTATCGGAATCGGAATCGGTTTCACCTCGGTAACCGCGCCGGTCTATGTTTCTGAACTTGCCCCGCCTCAGTCGCGCGGTATGCTCATCGGGCTTTATCAGTTGGCGCTGACCGTGGGAATCGCGCTCGCGGATCTCGTGGGTTACTGGCTGGCTGCACAACAGGCTTGGAGACTGATGTTCGGCCTCGCGGTTGTGCCGACAGTCTTCTTTCTGGCGGTAATTCTCACGGTTCCCGAAAGTCCGCGCTGGCTGTTCGCACACGGTCGCCCCAAGGACGCGGCAGCAGTACTGCATGTCTATACGGATGCCGACGGGGCACAGCGTCTTCTCGATGACATTGAGCAAGGACTGAAAACGCCCGTGGAACAACGCTGGAGCGCCCTCTGGAGTCCTGCCGTCCGCGGCGCGCTTTTCATCGCAGTCGGACTCACCGTTTTACAACAGGTCACCGGTATCAACACCATCATTTACTACGGTCCGCAGATTTTTGAGCTCGCGGGAAGCTCCTCGCACGCCAATGCCATCTTTGCGACCCTGATCGTGGCCATAGTGAATGTGGTTGCGACGGTCGGGGGCATCGCTCTGGTCGACCGGGTTGGACGCAAGCCGCTGCTCTACGTGGGCGTGACCGGCATGACAATCGCCCTTTTCGCGCTTTCTTTCGCCTTTGGCCATCAAGCAATGCTCGGTTCGTCGCTAGGATCTATAGCAATCACGTGTCTCGTGGTCTATATCGCATGTTTCGCATTCAGCCTGGGAGCGATCGCCTGGATACTGGTTGCCGAAGTCTTTCCGTTGCGCGTCCGCGGGCGCGGGGTCGCCGCCGGAACATTGTTCTCAGGCATTGCTAACTTCGCGGTTTCGTTAACATTCTTAACCCTGATTAGTATCCTGGGGAGCGCCGGCACATTCGCGATCTACGGAACGCTTTGCATCGCCACCCTTGTATTTGTGCGGTTTGTTGTACCGGAAACTCGGGGAAGAGAGTTGGAGAGCATCAGTCTTCCCAGGAAAAGCTAAACCGTTCGATTGGAGCGTCTTCCTGAACTAGATTCCAAGAAGCAATCTTCGCGGCGAGTCGGGTTGACCACCCGCTACCAGGCCGATTCCCGAATCTGCTTTATTAAGCGCTAATCGAATCGCTCCGATCAACTGCGCATCCGGCCCCAGACTACTAACGGCCAGCTTTGGCCGGACGGGTTCGGTGTACTCTTGCAGGAACTGGCGCGTAGAATCCAGTAACGGTTGGCTCATCCCTACTCCGCCACCCAATACGAACAGTTCGCAGTTTAGGACCAAAGAGATGTTGTACACCGCATAAGCCAGCATTTTCGCCGAGCGATTCAGAACACGCTCCGCAAGTTCATCTCCGGCACGAGCTCGTTCAAAGATTTCCGTTGCATTAAGGTCGCGGGCGACTACAGTGCCCGCTTCGCCGCAACCGCGCAACCACTGTTGCCGGATGCCCTCGCCGCCGATTACGCTCTCAAGTGATCCCGGATCGCGATGCTTCGCGGCCTCTTCCGGACCGCCCGGAACATGCATGTAGCCGATCTCACCCGCAGTCCAATCTGCACCGTGGATCAACTTGCCATTGGCGAATACGCCAGCGGCAATCCCGGTTCCAATAGCAAGAAATACGAAATCGCCGATGCCTTGCGCGGCGCCCCTCCAGTTCTCTCCGATGGCTGCCATTCTTACATCGTTTTCAACCGCGGCCGGAATGCGTAGGGCGCTTTCCAGCAAGCTTCGAAGTGCGACATCTTTCCATCCTCTCAGGTAGGATGTTGCCACCACAACACCCGCGTCTCCGTCGGTGATGCCGGGTGCACCGGCAGCTACGGCCAATAGCGAACGTCGGGGTACAGAAGCACGCTGCAACAGATACTTCACACCCGTGCGGATCTGTTCGATCACCAAATCGGGAGAAGAAGTTTTCTTAGTGGATGCAGACCACTTCCCTAATACGCTCCCGTTCATGTCGGCCAATGCAACTCGTAAATTGCTCGCGCCTATGTCCACGCCGACCACGTGTCCGTATCCCGCATTAATGCGAAGGGCGCCGCTTCGCTGGCCGGCTTTTGACCTTCCGTTGGAAGTCCTTTCGAGCAAGCCTTTTTCAAGCAGGAAGGAAACCGCTGCCGAGGGCCGAGAGGAGGATAACCCCCAGTGCCGTTCCGAAATTTCGCCTGACTCGGAGCCGCGTTCGCGGAGTTGCCGCATCACCTCACCGGCGTCCATCTGCTTCATTTCACGCTGCCGCTTCGCTCTTCCCGGAGAAGAGACGGCTGGACGCAACTTGGGCTTGGCTACCACGAGCGGCTCACCATACTAAGTTATCTTTATTTACTAAGTCAGTCAACCGGGAAAGTTTTGTTGCGGAGTTCTTTACGCTTCGGGAGGCTTTTTCCCCAGAAACTCGATTAAGTTGGAGAACCAGAGGGCCGCAATAGTCCAAGAATGGCTGGATCGAGCGCCGTATAAATTGCGCCCCATAAGACGGCGGAGGAACCGAGCCCGCTCAATCCTACGCGTACGATCGCAAATTCACTTCCCTTCAACAATTCCTCCACCTCTTGCAACAGGCGTGGATGATTGCCCACCTCGCCTCCGAGAAGGATAACGCTAGGGTTGAGGATGAGGGCCAGGTCCAGCACGATGTCAGCCAAGAGGTTGGCTCGTTGCCGAAGGAGCCGTTTGGCCTCCGCGTTTCCCGCGGCCGCAAGATCGAAAACGTCAGCCGCACAGTTCACCTTGGGATACGTACGGGATCTCTGCCGATTCGACTGCCAGCTCTTCAGGATTCCCGGAGCACCCAAAAGCTTTTCGAGCTTCCCATATTTGTGGATGGTGGGGTGCTCCCTTGAAATGCTGGGCACTCGAAGATAGCCGATCTCTCCCGCCGTCCATTGAGATCCACGATAGATGCTTCCGTTCACAAAAATACCGGCACCCACACCTTCGCCGATGGTAATGAAAACAAAATTCTTTTCTCCCTGCGCCGCTCCTCGATAATATTCGCCTTGGGCTGCGAGATTCGTATCATTCTCTATCGTTACGTTGCATTTAAATTCCTTTGCAAGCATGCCTCCCAAAGGTACATCGGTCCATCCCTTTAGCGCGCTGAGCGCCCTTACGACCCCCTCTTGAACATTGACGATGGCGGGTACTCCTACGACGAGCCCCAACAGTTGCTCCTCGGTTTGGTTCTGTTTGCGCAGCAAATCGCGCACGATCCCGCTGATCCGGTCGCAGACTGCCGAAGGGGACGACGACGGCCTCTCCAGAGAGACCCTCGCTTTCCCAATTTCCCGCCCATCCAAATCAGCCAGAAGAAAGCGGAGGGAATCAGGCCCAATCTCAACCGCCGCTACAGAACCTCGCTCAGCCCGGAAACGTAGTATGTCGGGCGGCCTTCCACCGGTCGAATCTCCTTCGCCGATAGGCTCAACCAGTCCCGCAAGCGCGAGGTGGGCAACCACATTCGTCACTGAAGGAGCGCTCAGCCCGGAAGCGCGAACCAGGTCGGCCTTCGAGCATGGCCCCGCCTCGCGAAGAAGTCTCAACAGGATTTGAGCATTGGTTTGGCGGAGAAGGGGAGGCCTTCCGATTGGTACTCGTTCTTTCGTCACTGTGCGCTCACCGGCATCCCTGGTCTCGATGCGACGTGAGTCATGTTAAGACATTTTCCGATTCCTGCAAAAGCATCCGACTCACACAATAGCAGGCTTCGCCGTTTTTTGATTTAGCCGTCCGGTGGGATGCTTCAACGCCCGCCACATTGTAATGCTTGATAACTAAGTTTGGAGTACAATACCTGTGGCTTGCCCGGCAGAGCGTGATGCGTGCACCGACGGATCGACGCCCGTTGCGAAAAAAATGTTGTTCGCGGCGTGGAAACGCTAATTTTGGATCGACTGGGTTTTCAATTGAAACTGGAGCCCAAATGTCATTTTCAAGACTGGTTTCGTATTTTCGCTTTCACCGCTG